>ERZ780190.2440-NODE-2440-length-14043-cov-4.255076_pt1 | contig 14043 bp, 7 predicted proteins | sample MGYA00510980_ERZ780190 | MGnify/ENA primary metagenome ERZ780190 (study PRJEB29588, sample SAMEA1972188) | human gut metagenome | biome: human gut; feature: human-associated habitat; material: faeces | place: Denmark | collected 2008/2010 ... | reverse complement strand
CAGACAGCGAATAGGCCGTAATCAAAACACTTCGTTTTGCTCCCCGGATCATCCCTTCAACAGTGTTCTTTGTTGATTTTGCTCTTACAGAAAAAGATGGAGGTACCGTAGTTACTAATGAAGCAGTTACAGCCTTTTCTTCGGCAGAGGTCGCTGTAACTAATTGATATATTTCTTCTGCTTGTTTCTGAGACAAGGAAGGGTATCGTTTCATTATTTGCGGAATAGATTGTTTTGTATTCGCGATTCTGTCCGCTTCAATTTGACCAAGTAAAATATCTAAATTCACATTTCCAGTTGACATAATTCGCACACCAACTCCCTGAAATACGACTCTCGTTCGCGACATGCAATAGGGACTACCAAGCCACGATCAAGCATACGGTTTCCATTTTCACAAGCTGTTTCGGATATCATACAACAGGAATGGCAGGCTGCTCCGTTAAGGTTATTTCCAGCCGGAGCGTTGCTCATACATTCCGGATCATTGGTACAGAGAAGCGCCTCTTGGAATGCATCTTTCATCAAAGGAACCAATTTACCAATGTTACCAAGTTCCACCAAACCTCCCAATGACCCTTCCTTGTCTGCACTACCTGTATACAGGAGAATGCCGGTCATTTTTTCACTAAAGTAAATTCTTTCTCGTATTGCCGAAGATGAATATCCAGATGTCATCGACATTTGCTTAATTAACAAATGTGCGAAAGTGTGCATTAAAACATAGGTTGCATTTCTCTTTACATTTAGTGTCCAACCTTTAGCATTGCAGAACTCTTCATAGCACTCTTCATATCTCTGGGAAAGTGCCTTTACTGACGGAATAGCAAGCCACTTCTCTAATGTTTCCTTATTAAACTCGATGAAAACACCTTCGCCATTGACCTCAGCCGCCGGCAACCATTTTTCACTCTTTCCTTTATTAAGATAAACAACATTAGCCTGGACATCTGCATCCGGATCAGGCGCATCTACGCGAGTAAAGCCAAGCAATACTTTCACTTCACGAAGGCGAGTTATTCTAATAACCCTACTAAAATAAGGCTTCAGATATGCTGGCAAGCTGTCCTCCTCCGCTTTGAAGTGTTTTTTATTAGAAGCATAAGCAGGATCATTATGATGAGTGATAGCATCATATTCCATCTGCTTAATTTCTTTGAACTCTGTAATATTACTCAATCTACGAGTTAAGGCTTCATCAAACTCCGTGCGCGTATAATTGTCAGCAAAATACTTGTTATATGCGGCAGTTACGCCATCATCTCCCATTACATCTTTCAAAAGTTCAATATCATGAAGATGTTCATCGATTAAATTGTATAAAGGATTAACCCACGGCGGAATAGAAATAGCACTCCTACTTACAGAAAAATAGACATTAGATGCACCCCTCTGTGATGGAATAACCTTTTTATCGCATCTTTCATTTCTTGACCTCGGACGGAAAGGATGATGCCCTGAGCAGCGCAATTCGCTAAAGTTATCTTCTTGCGTAGCTCCACTCATACTTCTTTTAGCACCACACAGTTCACACTCAATCCACATATCCGCAAGCGTTGAAGTATTTCCTGTCGAGTACATTTTTAGCTTTCCCTTGCAGTTGGTCATACCCCGATGAACCCACCAACTCCATGGGAAATCATCCATGTGTCCATTTTCGCATATAGTAATAAATCGAGACGGGTATGCAGGTTTGTGGCACTCCGGGCAAGTAACGCCGAATCTCAAATACCTTTCTAGGTCAAAATTATCCCGTGCATCGAAAAGACGACCACACTTCAAATTTGAACACACATGAATGGTAGGAAAAGAAACCACCGGCACATCTCCAGAATATGAAGTACGAGGCATATAAAAGCAATCAACGCCAAGATAGGAAGCCAACCTTCCGTCAATAATTTTCTTGCCCTTTTCTTTCCAATAGTTAATATCAAGTACCGTTACCGAATCCTTGACAGCATCAACAATCGCACCTAGGCCGAATGTTGTAATAATTTGGTTAGGGCGCAGTTCGCCCAATTTATTGTTATCGTATCCTGCCATCTTACTCCTCCGTGTAATAGAACATATTTGCCGCGTTTTCCACTTCACGCATAGAGCTTAGTGTAGCCTTCTCAGTATCCTTACATGACTGTCCATAATAATTCATAAGGCGGTTATATTTATCAGTTCCATAAACATAGTACCGTAAAGGCTTGCCTTGTGCGGCCAGCATCTTCCACCAATCAATAAACTGGTCAATTTCATTCTCCGCATCCAGTCTTACTTCTGGTTTAACTATATTAAGCCGGTCAAGGATTAAAGCCTTTATCTCGGACATTTGTATATCAGAAAGAGCTGCAATATCAGCTGCTCTTTCATTAGATGCCATTTCCGGATATTTTAACCGAATCGCAGAAATTATAAGAGCGTGCATTACACGGTCTCTTGCTCGCGCAGAGAACGGAGTTGCTGTTGTACCTTCAACAAACCTATATAGCTGCGAATGATAACCCGTAAAATTCTCATAATGTGATAAGTCGCGTGGACGATATGGGTTATAAAGCGTAAAAACAAGTCCTGGGAAAGCACGACCAATTCGGCTTGTTGCTTGAATATATTCAGAATTTTGCTTTGGCTGTCCGGTTACAACCATTAGCCCAAGGCGGTCAACATCCATACCGACCGCTATCATATTGGTTGCAACGGCTGTATCGAGACAATCCTTTGAATCACAAGTAGCCTCCAACTGTCTTAATTTATTCGGAATCTCGTAAGAAGACATTCTGGAAGTTATCTCCACCTTCTTGTTTAAATAACGGACCTTATCCATATTGTATTTCGTTTTAATTCGATAGATTCGTTTCGGAATGTCGTCTTGTAACAAGCGTACTGCACCGCCAAGTTCTCGAATACTGTTGTAATATCCCACCAAAGAATAATACGGGTCAATCACATTCTTGTATTCATCCTGCTGAGCAAGTTGATAAGAAGTCTGAAGAATGATTGCATACATTCTTAACAGTGTCGTCTTTACAGATTGACCTGGTGCGCAGACTCCAACATACTTTCGGAAAGGATCATCTTTAGTGGATATTTCATTGATGAAGAAACTGTCACCAATTTCAAACCCGTTAGGAGGAAACTGTGCAGTTGATTGTCGTGCATAAAGGCATCTTGTCTGCTCCGATGCGTTTTTAATGGTGGCAGTTGAAACCACATACTTCGGCTTAATCCTCTTATCGCCATAAGTACACATATCCTCAATAATGGTTTCGTATGCACCATAAACCGTTCCAAGAGGCCCCGTAATCAAATGAAGCTCATCTTGAATGATTAGCTCAGGTGGAAGAAACGGTCGAATCGGAGTTAATGTTGAAGCGGGAAGCTCTTGCGTCCTGTTGTGTCGTTTATGCTCTTCACCAATGGCAACATACCCATCACGGCTGCAAACCCTATCAACTCTTCCAAACAACGCATTTGTCTTAACATCCCAAGGAAGGCGGGCAAATTTATCAACAGTAGACAAAATAATTGTCGGACATTTCGCATAAATTTCCTCATCAACAAGATACACTGGAATCCGAATACGATCCTGTTTGTACTTATAAAACATACAATTTCTATCTGCGCAATAAATAGCAACAGATTTTCTATCAGGATCAATATAAAACTCATCTTCCGTAAGAGGTTTTCCGCAAAATGGGCAAGTCAACAGCTGCTTGTAAAGCAGATTTCGTTTTCTTCTTGCTTCGCCCGGCTTATCAGCTTTTTCTACTAATTCATCAAATTTGTTAGGTGTGACACCTCCACCTACCCAGAAACCAATACTAATAGGTTCCTTTCCATACTTAGGATATGTTTTTTGACGAATAAGTTCAGCAGCAACAATCATTTTCGTTATTCGATCTCTCTGCTGTGTTGTCAAAAGGCGTAACGTATAACGGAGTATTGCGGTAACTCCACCATCAGCGTTGTACTCAGATGCATCAGAAGCACGCAATCTTCGATTAGCAATCACAAACGCCATCAAACCCAAATATGCCTCAGTTTTACCGCCGCCAGTCGGGAAATACAGCAAATCGACTACATCCCGGTCCTTATGCTCTGGATTAACAATTCCACTCAAATTCATCAGTATGAAAGCAATCTGGAATGGTCTCCATCCAAAATCTGTATCAGGCTTTCTTGGGTCTACAAAATCTCTAAAGTTGCACTCTATGCCAGCGCCATGCTTTTTAGAATAGCTCATGATATTTCGCTGAAGTAACATGGAGCGGTTCATAAAGCAAAATGCATCAAAAGCGACTTCATCATTTGCAATCAATTCGATGCCTTCACGGATTCTATTCAACGCTTCGCTACAATGGGAAATTACCTTATCGCCAATTTTTTCTTTAAAATCAGCATTGGACATTTTATCATCCGAAATTAGTTTTTCATGAATCCATTTTCCATAAGAATCAGCCAAGACATTTAATCGCTCAAAGATACCCGCCTTGTTTTTGGTATTGGACATGAACCGCATTGAGAAAAAGAACTTATCAAACCCCTTCAAAGCAGCACTTACGCCAGGAAACTCATATTCTGGGATAAAATCCGATTTTACCCAAAAGGTTCTGCCTTCTACCGCATCATCCCATGTCACAGCACAATTCCTGCCACGGCCTAAAATGGGACGCTGTTCAAAATAGAACTCATCTTCTGCAAGTACATCACGGCAAATATTCTCTGCAAAGAATACTCTATCTTCATTTTCCGAGTATGCCTTAAGTTCAACTTGGAACATCATTGATTCAACTTCGTTTTCGGAGTTTTTCCGTCTATTCATAACATAAGCTGTTACCAAGGAATATCCCGTTTTCAAAGGAATTCTGGAAATATGGACGATGACATTTGAATCTTCCTGAAGACGTAATTCGGTATTTTTTTCAAACGAATCGAAATCGACAACGATTGTGGATGACATTGGCTGTCGGGTATAACTGGCATGGTTATACTCTTTGCCATCTTTTCCAACTCGCTTCTCAACCGAACGAACATAGTCGCCCCATTTTACATCAATATTGATTGTTTTCGTAGAGGAAGCAATATAGAAGCTTATGCCGATTGAAGTTGGCAACTTGAAGCTGGTGGTCATTATGGGTTCATTATCATCATCCTCGCCGGCGGTATAATCCTCAGAATCCCCATAAGCGATATCAGAATCCACCTCTTGCTCTCCAGCAGTGGAAGCTTCTTTTTCTTCGGTCTGAGAAGCAAGCATTCCGATGATATATGAGCTTTTGGGGTTTTCGTCCAATATTTCATTCTCGGATTGCGGCCCCATCAAATCAGTTCTGAGTGCATTTATAATCTTTTGCCGCACTTCTGAATACTTAAATCTATCAGGCATTTTTTATCCCTCCTCGACCCTATGAGCTGTACCCAAAGTGTACTTGCAGGTGTTACCAAGTTTAATGTTGTCATCAGAAATCAAACGATACTCCCACACTTTGTGGTCCGGATCAGCCGTAGACGCAAAGTGGCATCATTTGATTCCTTCGCGAGCTTTCGCAACCACATCATCTGCCGTCACTTCGTTAGAAGCCTTTACCTCTACCATAAATTTACCGCTCGTTGTTTCTACTAAGAAGTCAGGATTGTACTGTTGACCAGCTTGCCAGAAAAGTCCCAACTGATTCAACGGCGGTTTAATCCAGCGGATTACATCTGGATCTTCTTCAAGAATGATAGAAAACAAGCGTTCAGTATCACTGTCAAAAGCATTTTCTGTGTAGTAGGCTTTTTTGTACCCTGTGAACAAATATTTCTTGATGTTCGACTTATCGGTAAACGGCTTGTCAAAACGAACACGACCATCCTTTTTAACATTCTTGACAAACTTGCGGAACAGAATCAAGTCCTTCTGAACAATATGGATGTCCTCCGTCTTCCGTTCTGTGTGTTCAAAAATCTGTTTTCTAATATCCGATACAATCAAAGAGGCATAACGACGAACGATTTTCCGTTTATCCTCTTCATCGCCTTCAATTTGAGCAAGATACTGCTCTACCACATCAATGATAAAATCCGCATCTTCATAGGACAGTTCGCTAATAGAGTCAAGAAGCATACAAGCCAGTGTATTCAGAGCATCATCAACTTCCAGAATCTGCGCATCAACAGCAGTCAGAAGTTGCTGATTTATAGCATCAAATCTTTCGATTTTTGCCATAGCAACCTCAAAATCCGGTATTGTTCTCTTGACTACAAACCGCTTGAATTTCACTTCAGATGTCGTCTGAACCAAGATTTTCGGAACAGAGATTGCTTTACCAGAGTACTCTTTAATTTTCTGAACAAACTCATCCTTTGAAAGGGGCTTCTTTCCTTTGCTGATAGTTGAGGTTGTTTCCAGTGTCTCCGATGTTTCGTCATTCTTTTTATCAGGTTCACCAGTCTCCACATCGAAAAGCTGATCCAATGTCATCTGTTCATTTCCGTAAGAATCTGATTCTTTCTTCTTTGTAGCTCCAAATGCCTTCAGATAAGCCGCATACAGTTCCTTCTGTGTTTGAGTGTTGGTGTTGATTTCTGCGAAGGATTTTACACCTGCATCGGTTACAGCAAAATCGAAAATACTCAGCTGACCATCATCAACAGGACTGTTAATATCTACGGTATCCGAAGGCTCGACCACTGTTTTATCCAAGTCACGATATTTAAAAATGTCACTGTTTTTAATTTCATCAACCAACTCTCGGTAATGATCATGAGCAACAATGTCAAGGGTATCTATATCCTCATTACCCGTAGCACGCCCAAATGGCAGACGAAGTCCTCTTCCGATAGTTTGCATCGCTAAGATGTCACTCTTTGCTGCATTTAAAGGAATAATGGTAAAAAGGTTGTTAACGTCCCAACCTTCTTTCAACTTATAGACATGCAGGACAATCTCAACAGGATTTTGTGCGTTTTCAATCGAAAGCAGCAGTCGAATATTTTCCTCTGATTCATCACCCTTCATATTGGAATGAATCTCAATAACTTTCCCTTTATATTTACCGCCCAAGAAGCTATCACTATCAATCAATGCCCTAACTTCTTTAGCATGGTTTGTGTCACGGCAAGCAATCAAAACGATGGGTTTTACATACGGTAGTGCATTATCACCGCAGAACTGTCGAATGACACCTTTACGATGTTCATGAAGAGTCAAACCATCACGAATTTTCATCTCCTCGATGTCCTCGGAACTATAACCCGCCATGTTGGATCTTCCCATCACAACAGGCGTTTTCAGATAACCCTCTACTGCGCCTCTGGCAAGATCATAAGCATAGATTACATTATTGGCTGACTTTGGTGTTGCAGTAAATTCCAAGCCAAGCACCGGCTTCAAAAAGTTTATTGCCTTCATGGAAGCGGGCGCATAGTAACGATGTGCTTCATCCATACAGATTACCAAGTCATCAAAACTGGACAGTACTTCAGCAAAGGACATCCCAAGGGTTTCCTTGAATTTATGGAAACTAAACTGGGAGTCCGTTTTACTATTAAATATCTTCCCGATATTAAAGATGAACAGCTCAATCTCAGAGCTTTTTTCAAACTGAAGACTCATCTGCTCATATCTAACTGGATATGAATCATAATTCTCGCCGTCATAAACCTTGGGTCTCCCCATTTCTGCCTCTAATCCCTTGAAAATATACTTAGGGTGATTGGGGTTCGACTCTTTCCTCAGTTTTTCATAGATCGTATTTCCGGGTGCCAAAATAAAGAAATGACGATACCCCTTGGTCTTATAGAGGTAATACATGCAAGCACCCATCAGACGAGTCTTTCCAATACCCGTTGCCATGGCATAGCAGAAAGATGGGAAATCAAATTTATCATCAACCCTTATTTTCCGATGCTTCTCACAATATTCCGTTGCTACAGCTTCAATCGCTGTCTTGCTGTCCTTCTTATAATCGCAGTGAGTACTGATTGCATCAAGATAGGAAAGCGCTTCCTGCTGGGGTTTACGCAGACTCATGGCGTATCCTATTTTTGTTACAATATCAGCCATTTATCGCACCTCACTTTCAAATGTACACTTGTCCAGTAAATCTTTCGGAATACGCTTAACTTCAATGTTATCCGGCAATCTCAAATCAGACTGCACCTTTGTACTATATATCAACAGCGACTGATTCTCTCCGAGGGTCGTTGCAATAGAGCGAATATACTCACCGTTCACAAATTCTTTCGTGATGTGGATGAAACGGTTTTCAGTCGAATATCCGTGATATACACCATCCGGCTTGTATTTGAAGCCCTCAATCTTGCAAATAGCTTCACATAACATATCAAAGGTGTACTCCGGGTTAATCTGGTAAATCGGCAAGCGCTCGTTCTTAATTAGCAGGCTTGGCGCAAGTTCATAGAAGTGATAGCCACTTCCACCTTCCCAGTTTACTGCTTTTGTAATACCTCCAGCATCTTCACCATTTACAACCCGATCAAGCCGAACCTTACAGTGGGTGTACGCATGATTCCCAAGTTCAATCCCAACCCATTTTCTTGCCATCTTTGTGGCTACAGCAGCTGTTGTTCCGGAACCCAAGAAAGAATCCAAAACCCAATCTCCCGGTTTCGTTGTCATTTCAAAAATTTGTCGAATCAACTGCTCAGGTTTCTTTCCGTTGCCGAATTCAACAGAACCTTCTTTCGTTAAATTCTTCATCCAAGCATTCATATCCCAGTAGGTTCCTTGAAGATCTTTCTTATACAATTCACCATCAATGATTTCCGATGTGTCTCTTAGCCAAACGAACAAATTGCAACCATCATCTTTATAAAATTGCTCATATACCGTACCTTTGTTCTTACCTGTTCGCGGGGTATACTCTATTGAGAGATATTGATCATGAATATCATTTTCTCTTCGATAATCAATAATTCTGGTTCTTATTGAAGTTTGAGCATTCGTCGTTCTAAAAACATTTATTCCATGCTTTCTATATGCGTCCTTGGTGGTAAGTCCCTCCTTTTTGGCAAGTTGGTTAACAGACATAGTTTGAACGCCTACTCGACGATAAACTTTAATTTCATTTCCAACCCCATCAACAGTAGAGCCAATATACTCCTTCTTTCCCGGATTAACCAACACTGATGTATATTTCCAACTTTTTCCTTCATCAAGATATTGCTGGATAAGTTCAGACATTTCTGTATAAACATATGGTCCGTTAAAAAGAGGCAATAATGTATAGTCCTTAGCATATATGAGAATATATTCACAGTTCTTTTTCAGGCGTTTATCTTCACCACCACCAGATGCGCCAGCTATATTCTTCATGTTGACGGAAATCATATTTACAAAATTTCCTCGCCCAAAAACCTCGTCACAAAGGACCTTTAAGTATGCCTGTTCTTCATCATCAATCTGAATCCAGATTGTACCTTCTTCGCTAAGCAATTCTCTGAGAAGAACAAGTCTCTTCCGCATTAAGTTAAGCCATATACTATGTTCCAAGTTATCATCATAATGTTCAAATGCGCTACCAGTGTTATATGGAGGATCAATGTAAATACATTTAATTGAGCCGTAGAAATCCTGCTGAAGTGCTTGTAGCGCTACTAAGTTATCTCCATGGATCAGCATATTTTCGCTTCGAGGGTCTCCATATGATTTTTCTCGATCCTCCATCAAAATACGAGGCTCAATTACTTTATCATCATATTTTCCAACCCAGGTAAGTTCCAGTTTTCCCTTATGTTCCATTCCTGTGTCTCCTTATCTGTTAGAACTTTAGCACGACATTAACAAGCAAAATCGGCTGTATGTCAAATTGCTGGTTAAACTCAGCAATTTCTCTTTCGGCCTCTTCTTGGATGGAAGAGACTTTCTGATGGAATGATGTTTGAACCTTTTGAAGTTGTTTTTTCTTTTCATCAACTTTTTTGCGAATATCAACCTTCTCCAAAAAATCCTTTGCGGCAGTCGCCTCAGCAGACAACTCATCAATTTCTGCATTCATCTCCGCGATCTGGATGTTCAACTGTTCTCTTTGAATATCAGCCCAGTTTTCCACCTTGCGTTTGTTATAGTCCATCACCGGCTTAGATGATGCCTGATACTTAGATAACATTTCTTGAACCAGTGTGTCATAAATATTCCTGTATGAAGCCAACTCTTCATCAGTAGGTTTGAAATATCTGACATCATCATCATTCACATTTTCAAGTGCCTGAACAATATCGTTTTCCGTAAAATCAATATACCGACCTTGTTCATCACAGAGAAGAAGAACAGGGAAAAGCATCTCATTGTTAGAATTACAAAATGCACCAACAAACAATGTCCCGTGTGAACCGAAGGTTCTTTCACCCCAGTTATCGATTTTCCAGTAGTTCAGATTACCTTCGACATCCGGTTCTGCTACTTGAGTCCAAAAATCGACTTGTTGCAAATACTGATCAATATCGTTTTTTGTCTTTTCCAAAGCGGCACCCTTCGCTGCATCGCTTTCTGTCATCAAAATAGAACGGAGTTGAACAGCTTTCTTGTTGCGTTTTGCGTCAAGCTGTCTATCCAATCTGTCAAATGCTTTTTTGAATTCCGCCCTTGTTCCACAATTCTGATAAATTTCAAGAATTGTTTTTTCAAAACTTGTTCCTGATTCCAATGCACCAAGAGCAATATCGGAAGCTCCAAATACGCCATCAAATAGTTCAAACTTCTTGGATAGAATTTCATAAACCCGGCGATCTGCTTCGTTGCCTGTGTTTAAAAGGTTGATAGCAACAACATCATATTTCTGCCCGTAACGATGGCAACGGCCAATCCTCTGCTCAATTTTCTGCGGGTTCCAGGGGAGATCGTAGTTAATAACAGTATTACAAAACTGTAAGTTCAAACCTTCCGAACCGGCATCTGTTACGATGAGAATTTTGGAGTGTTCCTTGAAGTAATCGACAATGGCATGCTTATATTCAACACTACGGCCATAGTTTGTCTTGCCAAAATTCTTAACCTGCCATGCACGGTATATTTCTTTTGTCATAGCATCATTAAAGTCGCCATTAAACAACAGAATATCATCTTCCTCGAATCCGTCTTTACGCAATTCAGAGGCAATGTATTTTTGAGTTCGCTTTGATTCCGTAAATACAACAACCTTTTGCGGAATATTCTGCTTTTCTTGATATTCAAAAGCCGTATGAATTGCAGTTTTTAAAGCTTTAACCTTTGCGTTGCTTTGAATACGGCTTGCTGTCTCGATGATTGCATCAACCTCGTCTATTTCCGCCTGGATCTGTTGTTTCTGGAAGAGAGTATCCTCGTCATCTATTTCCTCAAAACCGGATTCATCAATTTCGTCCTCAACAAAATTCCAGAATAGATCGAACCCATCTTGGGCGTTAGCTGACTTTGTACCCTCATATAACTTTTGAAGTCTATTCTTCAATACCTCAAAAGTTTCAATCAGAGCATAGCTCGATGATGCAAGTAACTTGCGGATAACCAATACAATAAGACCTTTATTCGCATTAGGGATTGAATACAGTACATCTTTTTTTAGAAAGTTATTTACCCTCATATACAGTTCAACTTCGTCGGGCGAAAGAACGAAGTCAATCGTTCTACATTCCCTCTTTTTGAAATCCATATATTTTCCAACATCCCGTCGAAGTGTTCGATATAGAACCGGTATCAGTTCTCTTTTTAATTCTGTATAATCTTGTCCCTCAATAAATCTTTTGTTAAAGACCTTCTCGCTTCCAAAAATCCGAGGATCAATAAAGGAAATCAGCCCATGAAGATCCGAAAGAGAATTTTGCAACGGCGTAGCTGTAAGCAATATTTTGGGAATGCCTTTAGAAAGCTCATACAGTCGTTTTGCTCGTTTCGTTCCGTGAAATACATTGCGTAGGTTATGAGCCTCATCAATGATAATAAAATCCCACTTAACATTAGAAAATCGTTGCATCAGTTTTGATGAATAGTCATAGGAAGTAATAACAATCCTAACCTCATCTCTATTTTCCAAACAAGCCTTCCAAAAACTCAAATTGCTCTCCACGGTAAAACGATCTAAGATTGATGCCTGGAGATTGAATTTCTCTTCGAGTTCAACTTCCCACTGTTTACGAAGGGTTGCTGGAAGTGCAATCAAAACATGTTTTGCTCCTGAATCCAAAACATACTTAAGTGTAAGACCCGCTTCTATGGTTTTTCCGAGGCCAACTTCATCAGCAAGGACAATACCTCCTGTTTTTAAAGCTTGAATTGCAGCGCAAAATGCATTGATCTGGTGAGGGTTGATCTCAATGTTCGCGTTCAACAAACATCGAAACGGAGACTCCTCCAATTCTGCTTTTTTGAATCTTCCGTATTGTTCTAAAAGCAAATTTCCTCCCATCGCAATCACCCCTGTCTGTGTTCTAATTGTTCAGCTATACCCAACGCTATTCCTTTTGCCATAAGAGGAGGCACAGCATTACCAACTTGAACAAATTGTGCTGTTCTTGGTCCTTCAAAATAATAGCTATCAGGGAACGACTGAATACGAGCTGCTTCACGCACAGTAATGGAACGGTGCTGTTCTATATCGGGATGAATAAAATAGTGTCCATCCTTTGAAAGGTGTGCAAGTACCGTATGACAGCAAGACTCATCTCCCTCAACTACCTTAAAGCGATCCACAAAAGAATGTCTATTTTTGTGCGTTTTCAATTCCTCAGGTAAGTCGTTATAATTAAGGCGCTTGTGTCCATCATTCCATAGCTCTATTGCTCGTTTGTATATTTCAATATCCCGTTCTTTATTAGGACGACTCTTATGAAGCGTGAGGACATCATCCACTGTTCTAACTTCTGTCTCAGATACACACTTGCTCCATGTTTTAGTTCTGTATTCGGATGACGCAAGACCTGGCTTTAATTTAGGAAGGTCGGACAGCAAATCATTCACAGTAAATGGGCTTTCCTTTTTCAAAAACTCCGGATATGCCATCCCGCTGTTTTTTAACCAGCCAACAATTATCATTCTTCGGCGATTCTGCAAAACTCCAAAGCTCTTAGAATTTTGCTCATGCCACTCTATCTCATAACCAACTCGCCGAAGATATTTTTTCAAATTTTTAAAGGTTGTCCCCTCATTTGCAGATGAAATACCCATCACATTTTCAAAAACAAACATTCGAGGCTGATAGCGTTTCAAAACTCTCGCATACAATTTATAAAGCTCATTTCTTGGATCTTCAGACATTGGATGATCCATGTGACTACTCTGGGCACGTCCAACAAGTGAGTATGCTTGACAAGGTGGTCCTCCTATTACTACATCTACGCTTTGAATATTGCGAAGTTTCATAATCCCATCTATTGTCTTAAAAATTCCAGGAAGCGTATCATTCGACATTGTTTCACAGATTACTGTTTTTGTTATTCGATTAGGTATCTTTTCCAAAAAAGCGTCGCGTGTTATTTCCCCACGTAAATACTGATAATAAATATCTAACTGTTTAACTTGCTTCAAATAATAATAAGCACTTCTTGTAACTAATGTTTGCGCTGCGAACGAATTCATTTCTACATGAGCAATAGGATTAAACCCTGCTTGAATAAAGCCTTCAGAAAGCCCACCGGCTCCCGCAAACAAATCTATAAAATTATACTTGCCCTCGGCGGGGATTCTATTCGGCATAATGATTCTCCTACTCCATTTTATTTTTCTTGTTCAAAGGTAAGCCAACTACTTTCAATCGGTTCATAGTCGACATTATGCATTTCACAAAATTCTTTTATTTGTCGCATTGTAGAGATGTTAGGTTTGCTTCTTCCGGTTTCCCATCGACTCACGGTTGTTAAATTGACACTAAGTTCTTTCGCAAATGCCTCTTGTGAAAAAAACAGGCGTTGCCTTGTTCGCTTTATAGTCTCTGCAAATGTCATATTGGTCGTCTCCTTGTATCTAAATGCACATATCTACCGCATTATTTTAGCATCAATTAGGCGTTTGGTCAATGAGTCAAACTCTTCTGCAAGCAGGGCTTTCGTGACACGAAAGCGATTTTCTGCTTGTTGGGG
>ERZ780190.2416-NODE-2416-length-14134-cov-11.182612_pt1 | contig 14134 bp, 15 predicted proteins | sample MGYA00510980_ERZ780190 | MGnify/ENA primary metagenome ERZ780190 (study PRJEB29588, sample SAMEA1972188) | human gut metagenome | biome: human gut; feature: human-associated habitat; material: faeces | place: Denmark | collected 2008/2010 ... | reverse complement strand
TAAACAACACCCATCATCTCATACTGATAACGTCTTACGCGGCGATGCTCCTGAACCGGCTCCGGTGCATACGCAGCGGTTTCGCAGTGCGCATACTCCGGCATTTCCGCAAGATCATCCCGAACAGCACGGATAAGCGCGTCTGCCACATCATCAATGTTCTTGCCGGTCTCCACGGCAACCAGTTCGTGCTTCTGGACTGCCTTGTCCAGATTACCGGGGGAGCGAAACAGCTTATATTTCATATCGTTGCCCGTCCTTTCTCTCTTTCGGTCTGCCTATTCTTCCTGAAATCTGTTCTTTAGGGACGCAATCATCGCTTGTGCGGCAATGCTCAGATACAAAACTCCAATTTCATAGATAAAGTCGCGGTCGATTACGATAAAGTATTCTCTAACGTGTGTAAAAACCAGTTCCATCAAGTCCCTGTACAGTGGATCATCAAAGGGCTTGAACCGCGTAAACTTGCTTTTGGCAGCGTCCCATGTCATAGACGCTTCGCCCTCAGCACTGGTCATTGCCTCACAGAGAATCATGCTGACGCCCATTTTTCCGTTGCCGGTTAGGAGTTCTCCTTCGTAATAGCTGAGTAGGTCTTTCTTGCGTCGAAGCGGAACTACATCGCAGTTGTCATCCAGCTCAAATGCAATCAGCTCCGCAATCAGTTCCCGCCAGACCGCATAACCGGCGTTAATGGTTCCGTCCTCTTCGCGGCTGATGGTATCGTCCATGCAGTATCGCTCAAAGAAATTATCTCCGTCAATCTCGTTGCGGGTGCAGAAGATATGCGCCAGCTCATGCAGAAGAATGTGCTTCAACTCTGCCGGATGACGCGCTATGTCTGTGCGCAGAAGGATTCCGTCCGCGCCGTCTCCTGTGCCGACGAATGCAGAGGCGTGAAAGTCAAAATAGCCGTCCTCTGTATATCGGTCTTCAAGACGGTCAGGGAAATACTGCTTGCAGAACTGCTCAAAGACTTCCTGCTGGTTTTCCGTCTGAAAGCAGCGCAGTACAAGGTTGTCCTCACTGAACTCTGCCCCCAAGCGTTCGTTAAAGATGGAAGCGGCATAGAAAAGGGCTTCTTTATAGTCGTCGTTGTTCATCTAATTACTATCCTTCATCCTCATTCACCCCTCCGGTCTGACATTTTTCAGGAAGTCAGAGTGCGGTACATACGGCAAGTTGAGATGCCAGCCCATGCGGTTCAGCTCGTTGAGCTTGATCAGCATCAGGTTGATGTTTGTTCCCATTGCAGCCGAGAGCTGCACCACATCGTAGTCCTGCTTCATCAGGTCAATCAGCTCATCATCGTCAATGATCAGGTGAGAGGCAAACGCATTCGCCTCATATTCGTGTTTTGTGCGCATATCGAACAGCACGAACTCCGGGAGCGGTTCGTTTCCTTTGGCAAGATCACGGTGAAAGGTATCATGCCCGATCTCGTGACCGCAAACCATTTGCATGATCAGATACTCCATGTTGGAGTTCAGAAGAATATGCCGCTCTTTATGGCGGTAGGTGTACATTCCGAGCAGATCGTTCAGATTGTCAAGAAAATGGAGATGAATGCCCAGCTCACGGGCAATCTTCAAGGTATCTCTTGTTCCACAGCTTTTGACAATGCTGTTCGCCTTTTTGTATATTTCCTCGGAGCGAATTATCACGGGACCTTCACCCCTTTCATGTTGAAAACAGTCAAAGTAAATCCGTCAAGAAACCGAGACGCAGACAGTTATTCCTCTGCGTCCGTACCGGTCTTCTTGTATTTCTTCGGCGTGTATTTCTCAACATTCCGGGCTTTGGATTCCCAATATATATCCTGCAACGCCTTCATCACCGCATCCTTGTCCTGCTCAGACAGCGTACCGCCCGCAAACAAGCCGGACATCCCTTCAATCAGGTCCTTTGCCTGTTTCATGCCACGGGAGCCGTACTGCTCGGATGCCTGAACCACAAACTCTTCGTCCTCGGTCAGCAGATAGTTCACATCCACCTTGAAGTATTCCGCGATTTTTCTGTAAGCGTCCTTGGTACGGGGAAAGGAAATGCCGTTCTCGTACCGGGTAATCATACGCCTGTTGATCCCCAGTGCATCGGCTACTTCCTGCTGGGTCAGCTTCCGCTTCTCCCGTTCAGCCTTGAATTTCTCTCCAAACGTCATTTTGGTAATCACTCCTGTTCACAAAAAGTTTGCGACATCAAATTGCGCAAGTCTATTGACAAAGGCACTTGAAGTGCGTATAATAATGACTGAGCAATCCAACTACTCATAGTATATCCTGAATTGCTCATCCTGTCAAGGGGCATGAGTAGTTGTACACGAAAAAGTTACATCTTTTGAGCAGTTCAAATGGACAGGCATTTATGCTGCCGAAGATCATCCGTACCGGCATACACCGGTATGAGGGAACAGGAGTGAGAAAAACGGAAATGGCTACACAGTACAGAAAAGCATACGTCCCGGTTACGCTGGATGTGGACAAGGAGGGGGCAATCCTCCCTCGCCGTATCTGGTGGGACAACGGTGTAATCTTTCAAATCGACCAGATTCTATACAAATGCCGCGCCACATCCAAAAAGGTTGGGGGCGGAGGCATCCGTTACACAGTTCAGATTCGCGGAAAGGAGTCATTTCTTTTTCACGAAGGAGACAAGTGGTTCGTCGAAGCAAAGGAGGACAACTGCTCATGATTTTATCCCAGCACCAACTTGAAGAAATTGCAGCCTCAACAACGAAGGACTTCAACCGATTCTTTTTCGGGGATGAGGCGGACAAGCCCGACCGATCAGCTTTGCCAACACCCATTGATCAGTTTGCAAAGAACTATCTCGGTCTTCGCGTATCATTCGCCCGTCTCTCGCCGGACGGAAGCATCTGCGGTGTCACTGCCTATGCCGACACCGAGTACAAGATCACGGAGCTTGGCATTACGCGCACACTGGCTTTGAAGCGTAATCAGGTTATCTTGGACGAGAGCTTCATTCTCTCCGGCAACGTGCAGCGGCTCTGTGCCAAGCGCAGATTTACCCTTGCCCACGAGTGCGCTCATCAGATTCTCTTCCAACTGGAATCGGAAGAGGTAAAGGCGTCCTGCGAAATGAGATATTCCGCACGGACAGCCTATACGCCGCGAGAGCTGAAAACCCGCGAGGACTGGAACGAGTGGCAAGCAAATGTCTTGGGCGCGGCGATCCTGCTTCCTCAAAAAGAGGTTGACCTGGCAATGCGTCGGTTTGTAGAAACGCCGCTGATCAATTACGAGGGGAGGTATTCGTATGGTGATCACTTAACGCTGCGCCTTTTCTGCCGGTTGTTCGGTGTCTCCAAGACAACGGCGTCTATCCGCCTTCGTCAACTCGGCTACATGGTAGATCGTCCATTCAGTGAGTATGTTGACCCATTGGAGGTGTGGTAATGAAGAGAGCATCCATTCGGGTTCAGGAACCGACGCCGGAGCTGATCGAAAAAATCCGCAGGGCAAGAGTTGCCATTTCCCAGCAGAAGCCCCGATACCTGAAATGTCCCTATTGTCAGCATAATGCCATTGCTGTCTACGAGGACACGAGGGGTCATGTAGAATCCAAGTGCAAGAAATGCGGGCGGATCACAGTCTTTGATGTGCTGAATATGAGAAGACTGCGACCGCGTACCAAGTAAGAACCGGAGGACAAGCCTCTGTTCTAAAATAAAATATATGTCATAGCTGAGCTGTGGAGCCGCCTGATAGGTGAAGTCATCCTAATGCCGCATGAGACAGAGTTTAATTGCTCTGTTTTATCGGCATGGGATTCAAACCTCACCGTCATGCGGCTCTTTTTCTGTCTTCACCCTTCCCGCTGCTCCCGCGCAGCGGAAAGGATGAACAATGAAAATCCCTAAGACCCCTATCGCGTTCGATTACGACCTATGGACTACGGAGGACGGCAAGTGCATGGTGCGCGTGAAACGAACCGGCGAAGTTTCCGAGGTTGACCGCAAGGTTATGAGAATCCTTCGCGCAGAGGAAAAGCGGATCAGACGCTCGTATGGCTCTGACAACACCTCTGAGGATGAAGACGGCGCAGAGAAAATTTCTGATACCGTGCTGTCCCTTGACGCTATGCCGGAGGACGATGTGAAGTCCGCTGCATGGCTGGCAGACTCCCGCGACTGCATGGAGGAACTGATCACCGCCCTCAAAGAGAAGGAGCTTCTTTCCATTCTGACAGAGAAGCAGCGCGAATTGTATCTTGCGATGACCCGTGAAGGACTGACTCTTCGAGAGTTTGCCCGAAGGAAAGGCATCGGCATCAGAGCTGCATTTGACCTCAAAGCAGCGGTGCAGAAAAAATTTCAAAGAATTTTTTGAGCGGTACTCAACAAACGGCAAAAAGATGTCCGTTGTAAAGTGAAAGGGTCAATCAGACCACTTCACTGCTCCTTGAAAACTGAATAGTTCAGTGCTGCGGATCTTTCCGCTTCTGCGAAGCAACACAGCTTCCGACGCCAAGACCTCCCGAAAGGGAGTGAGCGACCTCCGGAGAGCTATAACAGCCGTGTGGTGCGGCTGCTTGCGACGATGCAGATGCCGGGTATAATGATACTTCCGTCTTTTCTTTGAAGAGGCGGCTCGGAGCGATCCTCGGAGGGGTGAGAGTCCCATGATACCGATTGACCATTGGTAGTCCGCAGCATTCCCAATTCGGCAGGGGCGCGAGCTGCAAATATGCCGGAAGTAGAACACTGTGAAAACGTCCGAAAGGACTTATCAGTGAATACTATGGGCAGCGGTCCTCATGACTGCTGCCTATCAATTTGCTGATAAAGTGTTCTCGCGGCTTAACGCATAAGAAGGTAAATATTGGGCAAGAATACTCGTGAAAAGGCGGTGATGTTATGGAGAATGAGAGAAGCAGAAAAGAACTTCTCGACTCCTTGGTGGATATTCGGGACGTCAAAATTGACCGTTCCATGTCGGTAGAAGATCGGATGAAATCCTATGTGGAGCAGATCAAAAATCCCTATATGTTTAAGGTCGGCAACACGGTAGTTAGGGTTTCCTACGCAAATACTCAGGCTACGATCAATGACAATTTCGTAAATCTGCTTGCAAGTATGTGAGAAAGCCGTCGGATAACCCCAAAAGAATCTTTTTTGTGAACAAATCTGAAAAGGCTGGATAATTGCTTTGGACTGTGCTATAATAAGCATGGGCAAAATCAGCGAAACACCACTGCTACTTTAGTTTTCGGGTTATCAGACCGGAATAAAGTAAGGAGTGGCGTTTTATGCTGAAATTATCTTTGGATAAAGATTATAAAGCCGCCATCTACCTGAGATTATCAAAGGAAGATGGCGACTTTTCTATTTCCGGCGAAAAACTTGAGAGTGACAGCATTTCAAACCAGAGAATGCTCATCAAGGAATACCTCAAGAAGCACCCGGAAATTACCGTAGTAAAAGAATACTGCGATGACGGCTTTACCGGCGCAAACTTTGAGCGTCCTGACTTCAACAGAATGATGGAGGCTGTCCGCGCTGGCTTGGTTGACTGCATCGTGGTGAAAGACCTTTCGCGTTTTGGTCGCGAGTATATTGAGGCTGGTGACTACATCCAGAAGATATTCCCCCGCCTCGGTATTCGCTTTATTGCAATCAACGACAACTATGACAGCGCACAGCCCGGAGCGGCAGACAACGAGCTTGTCCTTCCGTTCAAGAACCTGATGAACGATTCCTATTGCCGTGACATCTCCATCAAGGTCAGATCAAACCTTGATGCGAAGCGACGGAACGGACAGTTTGTCGGCTCTCGTGTGGTTTTCGGGTATCTGAGATCACCGGACAACAAGAACCAGTTGGTGATTGACCCGGTTGCCGCGCTGGTTGTGCAGGACATTTTCAAGTGGAAGATAGAGGGGCTGTCTCCGGCTCAGATCGCAGACCGGCTTAATGACGCCAATGTCCCTTCTCCGATTGAGTACAAGAAGGCGAATGGCTCAAAGCAACGCACCTGTTTCCAGACGAAGAAGGTCGCTCTGTGGAGCGCCGTTGCGATATATCGCATTCTCAAGAACGAGATTTATACCGGAACACTGGTACAGGGCAAAACCACTTCTCCGAACCACAAGGTCAAAAAGACCATAGTGAAGCCGCAAAGCGAGTGGGCGCGGACAGAAAATGCCCATGAGCCTATCATTGCCCATGCTCAATTCGATCTTGTTCAGAAGCTCATGCTTGATGATACAAGAAGCCCGTCCGGTGCAACCGGCGTCCATCCGTTTTCCGGGAAGATTTATTGTGCTGACTGCGGAAGCCCGATGGTACGCAGAGTATCACGCTGCGGAGAAAAGGAATATGCCTATTTCATCTGCGGTGGCAACAAGAGCGACAAGACCTCCTGCTCGGCTCACAGCATCAAAGAATCTGTTGTATATGACACCGTTCTCGCTGTTGTTCAGGGACATATTGATGCCGCTATGAACATGGCAGATGCGTTGAAGCGGATTGATGATATGGCTTGGGAAAACCGTGAGATTGAGAAGATCAAAGCAAAAATTTCGTTTCAGGAAGAAATCATTGATAAGAACCGCCGCTTGAAAACCGGTGCTTATGAAGACTTCAAGAGCGATTTTATCAGCCGTGAGGAATACAAAGCCTTCACAGCTCAGTTCGACCAGCAGATCAAGGAGGCAAGCGACACCATTATGCGTCTCACCAGTGAGCGAAACAGCGTGATGGGTGGGCTGGCAGAGCAACAAAGCTGGCTTGAGCAATTCAGAAAATACGCAAATATCAAGGAACTCACTCGAAGCACCGTGGTCAACCTAATCGACTATATTCATATTCGAGAGAACAAAGACATTGATGTCGGTCTCATGCACTGTGACCGCTTTGCATCTATCGTCGAGTTCCTGCGCGAACGTCAGGAAAAGGAGGACGCGAATAAAGTCATTCGCTTTGAAAGGAAGGTGGTCTGATGGCACGAGTATCGCGGAAAAAGCAAAATCTCCCTATACCAGCAGTTGATACTCCTATCCGCCGCTGGAAAACTGCTCTCTATGTCCGCCTTTCCGTTGAAGACAACGGTAAGGGATCGGATTCGATTGAGAACCAGACCGCACTCCTTGAGAACTATGTTGCATCACGCTCATATCTTGAGAAGACGGCGCTGTTCGTTGACAACGGCTATACCGGGACCGATTTTCTCCGCCCAGAGTTTAATCGGATGATGGAAGCCGTCAAGATGGGCATTGTAGATTGCATCGTGGTGAAAGACTTATCCCGCCTTGGCAGAAACTATATCGAAACTTCTCAGTTCATTGAAAAGGTCTGCCCGTTCTTTGATCTGCGATTTATCTCTGTCAATGACTCCTTTGATACTGCGACGGTAACAAGCGAGGGGCATTTATCCGCCTCCCTGTCGAACATCGTCAATGATTTTTATGCAAAGGACATCTCGCGCAAGGTCACAACAGCCCTTCAAGCGAAGATGGAGCGCGGGGATTATATCGGAAACTATGCACCGTATGGTTATCGTAAAGACCCTGAGAACAAGAACCATCTTCTGATCGACCCTGAGACTGCGCCGATTGTTGTCCAGATATTTCAATGGAGAGCCGAAGGTGTCAGCTACATGGGCATCAACAAAAAGCTCAACGACGCCGGTATTCTTTCCCCCAGTCAGCTCAAACGGGAGCGCGGTGTGGAAACGAACTTCAACAAGAAGGATCGCGTCATTCTGTGGAATAAGCACATGATAACCGAAATCCTTCAAAACATCGTCTATATCGGGCATTTAGCTCAAAAGAAAGGCAGTCAGTGTCTCTATGGAGGCATCCCTTATCACATCACGTCCGAAGACGAATGGATCATCGCAAAAAACACCCATGAACCACTTCTCAGTGAAGAACTGTTTGAGAAGGTGCAGGAGATCAACCGTGCAGCCGTAGAACGCACGAGAGCCAATTCAGGTAAGTACGATCATCTACCCAAAGCAAAAAACATCTACGGGAAGAAGTTTGTTTGCGCCGAGTGCGGGGCAATCATGAAATTGCAGCGTTCCATCAGCACGAAGAAGGACAAAGTGTATTTCACCTTCAAATGCCCGACCTACGCCGAGCATGGAACAAGAGGCTGTTCCGACGTGAAAATACGGAAGCAGGATCTCGATGATGCCGTTTTTTCCTTTATCAAGTCTCAGATGGAAGTATTCCTCGACATGGAGAAGACGCTTCATTCTCTGCTGGCAATGAAAAAAGCCATGATCAAACAAGACAATACAGTTCAGGAGATACGGACAATGCGTCAGAAACTTGCGCAAAAGCAGTCCCTCCTTAGCGGTATGTATGTTGATCTCAAGGAAGGGTTGCTCTCTGATGCCGAGTACAGCCATCATAAAGAGATCGTCATGGAGGACATCCGGGCGATTGAGAGAAACCTATCTGAGCTGGAAGCGCCAAAGAATCAGACAGAGGAACAGATTACCGGCGAAATGAAGTGGAAACAGATGATCCGCCGTTTCCACGACGCGACGGAAATCTCCGAAGAAATGGCAGACGCTTTCATCGAGACCATGAAAATTCATGAGGACGGCACATTGGAAATCAAACTCAGCTATATGGACGAGTTTGCAGCACTTACGAAGACTTGCGAGAAAATCAGGAAGGAGGTTGCTTGATGAAGCAGCAAATCGCAATTTATCTGCGCTTGTCGCTTGAAGACGTTGACAAGCGCACAAACAAAGTCAAGGACGAGAGCAACAGCATCGCATCACAGCGTATGCTCATCAATCGTCATCTGGATCAGAATCCGCTTCTCTGCGATCTGCCTCGTATAGAGTTCTGTGATGATGGCTTCTCCGGCACAAACTTTGATCGTCCTGACTTTGCAAAGATGATAGAGTGCGCAAAGCATGGAGAAATTAGCTGCATCGTAGTGAAAGACCTTTCCCGTTTCGGTCGAGACTATCTTGAAGTTGGTGACTATTTGGAGCATATTTTCCCGTTTCTCGGTATCCGCTTCAAGTCTATCAATGACCATTATGACAGCGCGAAACATGAAGGCAAGACTATCAGTATGGATATTGCCTTCAAGAACCTTATCTATGACTATTACAGCAAAGACCTGTCCAAGAAGGTCAAGTCTGCAATGGGAATGAAACAGGAGAAGGCAAAGTTTGTGAACACAGTCCCATACGGGTATAAAGCCGATCCTGCTGACAAGCATCACCTTATCATCGATGTGGAAACCGCTCCGATAGTCCGCCGTATTTTCATGGAAGTGATTGGTGGCAAGTCTTGCACACAGATTGCAAAGGAACTGAATACGGAGGGCATTCCAACGCCCGCCCAGCATAAAGCCGTGTCCAGAAAGGCGTCTTCCAAGAAGCCCCAGTGGACACATCGCGGTATTCTGACTATGATAGAGAGCGTGAAGTACACTGGAACAATGGTCAACCATATCCGCGAAAGCAGATTCATACGTGACAAAAACCAGCGGCGCGTTCCCAAAGAAGAATGGTATATCCGCGAAAATGCGCATGAGGCGATTGTGACAAAGGATGAATACGAACAGGCACAAGAGGCAATCCAGAGGCGTAGAAAGTTTGTCCGAAGCTCCCATGACCAGTCAGACCGAGTTTACTTCTGCGCTCATTGCGGCGGAAAACTTGAGAAAGCCAATGGAACCGTATTTGCCTGTCCATCCCATCGGTATCACGATGGAAGCCCGTGTGAAAACGTCCGCTGGCGGAAAAGCGCACTTGAAGAAATCGTCTTTGAAGCACTGAAAAGACAGATCGAGATCGTCAGTGTTGAATCCGCAGCCGTCAGAAAGGCAGCGAAAAGCAAAGGTGAAAGTCTGGAAAGACAGCTCGTCCTGCTGAAAGCTCAGTATGATGCCTGTGATCGTGAGAAGTTTACGATTTATGAAAACTACCGTGAAGGGAAGCTGACTCCGGAAGAGTATCTGTCCGGCAAAGACGCCCTTGCACAAAAACAAGCCGCCCTGAAAGAGCAGCTTGAATCCTGTGAAACCCAGCTTGAGGTCTTCCATCAGCAAAGTCTCGATGCAGAAGAACGGCATGAAGCAGCAAGCCGGATGACCGGCTTGTCTGATGACAAACTTAGAGAGCATCTGTATGATGCAGTTGAACGTGTACTTGTTTATGACACTGAGACAATCGAAATTGTCTGGAAGTTCAACGAATCAAAAATCGACACCGATGAAAACATCGGAGTTGCGAATTGACTCCGGTGTTTCATTTCGGGGCAAATCTGTCGAATTTGCTCCTAAAATAACATAATCTATCGAAACCTCGTAGGTGCATCGTAGCGCCGTCCGGAAAGCCCAGAGTCATTGATATTAAAGGCTTTTCGGATAGTTTGTAAAATTTTTTTGCACCTACTTGACATAAAGGGACGATTTAGGTAGATTCGTGACAAGAGGTCAGTGCGCCCATTCGCACCCGCGAGATGGAATAGACCCCATTATTTCGAGTTAGAGTCGCTGATATAATCTGCGGCTCATTTTTCGTTTTCGGCGGGCTTCTTGATATACTTGCCGCTCTTGATTCTCGCGTCCGCCGGCTTCTCTGCGTCCTCTGGAATCCCCCAGACCGTGCCAATGCGGATAGCACCGGGGACACGCCCCTCGCCGCACAAAATCTGAATACGGCGGGTGGAGATACCCCAGCGTTCGGCGGTTTGCGCGATAGATAAATACTTCATGGGCAGCACTCCTGTTGCAGTTCAGTTCTGCGTCTGCTTATAAAATCACAGTATAATTATAATCGTCAAAGCGAATAAAAGCAAAAGCTTTTCGGAAAAGTTCAGGAAGTATCTACAACTTAAAAATCAAGGGTTTGGGGCTTCCCCAAAAATCAAAATGGGCGTATCGGCTGCAAGGCTGAAACGCTCATTTTCCCGGTGTGTACGGACACCGGATGTGCTTGCTATTCTCTCAAATCTCATATCCGCAGATACAACGCGCTCCCGCTTTCGCAAAAGCAGGGGCGCATATTTTTTGAAAATCTTTCGTTTCGATACCTGCGTTTCGACGAAGAAATGTCCGTTGTAAAGTGAGGGGCAACGAATCGCCAATGCCCTCGTCTTCAAAATTTTCTTTTCGTCACTACCAAGTTTTTGAGAAAAAATGTCCGTTGTATTGTGAAAGGAGTGTTTCAATATGCCAGACCGCACACGACCCATCCGCAAGGAAATCTGCCTGAATGAGCAGGAATTGAGCATGGATCGCCACAAGATGAACCAGCTTGGCACCCGCAGCTTCGGCGCGTATGCCCGGAAAATGCTGATTGACGGGTACATCATCAAGGTCGATTACACCGAGCAGAAAAAGTTAGCTGCCACTGTCAGCAGGATTGCCACGAACATCAACCACGTCTGCCGCCGCATCAACAGCATCGGGCATTTCTACGATGCCGATGTTGCCGAGCTGAAAGAACGGATGGCTGACGTATGGGAGCTGCTGAAAGTACAGCAGAGAAACGAATTGTAATTCGGGAAAGGAGTACAGATATGCCGCGCATGAGCAAATCAAAAAAGCAGGAATCGGGCTGCTCCTGTTCGGGAATGTCGGCACGGGAAAATCCTATGCCGTTGGCTGCATTGCCAACGCTCTGATTGACCGTTTGGAGTCTGTCCTCTTTGTGGGAATGTCCGATGTGGTCAACCGTATGCAGGGCAGCTTCGGCACAGACCGCGACCATTACATGAAATCGCTTATGCGCCCCGACCTCCTCATTCTGGATGATTTGGGTGCAGAGCGTAACACCAGTTTCGGCAAGGAGCGCGTATTCGATGTGGTTGACAAGCGGCTGCTGACCGGCAAGCCCATGATCGTCACCACGAATATCCCGCTTTCCGTTATGAAGCAAGCTGCCGATTGGGATGACCGCCGCATTTTTGACGGGGAGAACTTCCGCAAAGGCAATGCCAGCGCGAATATCAAAAAAGCCGCAGAAATGCTGAATGGGTAAGCTGTTGCAGCAGCTTACCCACCCATGAGACAGGAATATTATTCAACCGGCCTTCCTGTTTCTTCTGAAATAAAACGACCCTCAAACCGACAGCCGATAGCCGCCGCTATTTCCTGCAACTCGCTTTCCCTAAAAGGGAAATTGGAGACCGTCCCGGAAGAAAAGGCTGTCGTGCAACTGGTTTTTGATATGTTCCTGAACCGAAATATGGGCTACACGGCAATTTCTGGCTATCTCAATCGAAACGGTTATACTCGCCTACCGGCAAAGAATGCCATCCGCCCCAGCTATGGAGAGTGGAGTTCTGACCACATCAAAAGAATGCTTAGCAATCCGGTTTATACGAGGCGCGTGGCATGGGGAAAGCGACGGACAGAGAAAGTTCCCGGCAAAGATAACGAATATCGACTTGTGAAGCAGGATGAGTATATTTTGAGTGAGGTTATTTCCCATGAGGCGTTTGTTTCCAAAGAGGATTTTGACAAGGTGCAGGAGATCAAAGCCATTCGTGGGAAAAAGGGTAATCACAACATTGGTCAGTATAACGCGCATCTGTTGTCCGGTATCGTAAAATGTCCGCAATGCGGCGCACCTATGTATATCGGTATGACCAAGTGGACAAATCAGGACGGCACGGAGCGCCGCCGCGCAGACATGACCCGCCGCCTGAATGACCTCTATGACCAGATTTATAAGGCGGAGGATCTGCTGCAAGAAAGCATGATGAAAAAAGCAACTCTGGAAAGTGAGCAGATGTCTGTGCAATCTATGATAGGAATCCTCTCGTCTTTTGACGCAATCTATGATAGAATGAATGCAGCAGAACGGCGCGACCTTGTGAAATACCTGATTTCCGAGGTTGAGTTGTCCCCGCGTGAGGAGCACAAGACGCAGAAACGCTTTGTAAAGGCGATTGCGTACAAGTTTCCCATTGAGCAAAAGGTGCTTACGCAATTTGATGAATGCGGGGCATCTGTCGAGACCGTCGCGCGGCTGACCCGTGTCTGAGCGTCGCCACCATGAAAACGATAAACGTTGTCGCGGCGGTGATTTTCCGCACATTCGAGGGCAAAACGCAGGTCTTTGCGACCGCAAAGGGCTACGGCGAATTCAAGGGTCAGTGGGAATTTCCGGGCGGTAAAATCGAGCCGGGCGAAACCCCGCAGGCCGCGCTCGTCCGGGAAATCCGGGAAGAGCTGGCGACCCTCGTCCGGGTCGGCGAGAAAATCGCCGCAGTCGAGTACGACTACCCCTCGTTCCACCTGTCCATGAACTGCTTCCGCTGCGAGGTCATCGAGGGCGTCCTGACGCTTCTCGAAGCCGAGGACGCGCGGTGGCTCACCCGCGAGGAGCTTGACAGCGTGCCATGGCTCCCGGCGGACGTTGCGCTCATCGACACGCTCCGGACGCTGATGCCGTAACCGAATACCGCAATAACAGCCTGCACCGCGCGAAAAGCGCCGTCCGCAGGCTGCTTTCCGTTCTGTCAGGGGCGCTGTTTTCCGCATTTTCATGTTGTCGAATTATGTCGTTTTCCCGTAAAATAGATTGCGTACAGCTTTTTTCAGCTGTATCCCAATCATTTTTATGGAGGTTTCACAATGGAAAACATTCGCGTTTTTGAGGAAAACGGATACATTCATTTCATCATGCGTCCCGAGGACCTGATGCGGCTGCGCTACTCGGAACAGTCGACGATCGCCTTTTCCGCGTTTATGGACGGCTGGCTCGGCCAGATGAAAACGCAGGTGCGCGAAAACACGATGGACGGCTACCGCTACGCCTTTGAGAAGCATATCCGTCCGTTTTTCGACGCGCGCGGCACGACGCTCGCCACGGCGCGCCCCATGGATTTTCAGGATTTCGTCAATCTGAAATATCAGCAGGGGCTTTCCCCCACTTCCATCGTAAAATTCCACTCCATTATGCACAAATGCCTGAAATACGCGGTCGCGCTTCAGATCATTCCGAGCAACCCGTCGGATAATGTGATGCTGCCCAAGCGGCATAAATTCCGCGGACAGGTCTACGACCGCACGCAGATCAACATTTTCCTTGCCGCCGCGCTCCACTCCCCCGGCGAGGCGGCGTTCGTGCTCGCCGCGACCTACGGACTGCGCCGCAGCGAATGCGCGGGACTCAGGTGGAGCGCCATC
>ERZ780190.2414-NODE-2414-length-14137-cov-4.236259_pt1 | contig 14137 bp, 19 predicted proteins | sample MGYA00510980_ERZ780190 | MGnify/ENA primary metagenome ERZ780190 (study PRJEB29588, sample SAMEA1972188) | human gut metagenome | biome: human gut; feature: human-associated habitat; material: faeces | place: Denmark | collected 2008/2010 ... | reverse complement strand
AACCAGTTGCTGAATTTTTCCGTGAATTGTTAGTAACTGCCTTAAACATTTTCACTCAGCATTTCTCTGAGCTTCTCTAACGCACTTACTTTGTAATAGTGGACCGTGCACCTCTTGACACAGAAAGCCTTTTCAAACTCGTGTTCGGTCATAGGATCATCTGATAAATACAGATGGGTGATTACTTTCTGCTCAATCTCCGACAAATGGCACATTGCATCGAGCATATTCTCCGTGAGAATGCTGCGAAGGACATCGTCCTCCACATGGCAATCAGGGTTCTCCAGCAAGGCATCTCCAGTTACTTCCCGATCCTCAGCGTTAGGAGAAACATTGTAGGAGATCACCTCGATACCCAATGCATTCATGGTTTTCTGTAAATAACATAGGCTCATTTTCTTCCATCCACTGAGTATATTTTTCTTGATACACATGTGACTCTTCCGAGCCAAATATATCAACTACTCCTGGAGCTGATTTTTTAGCACGTTTATTATAATAATTTTCTGCAATGCAACCAATCACAATCTCCTCCGGTTCATCAAAATAAATATATTTCGCTTTTCGGAATTGAGCAAGTACACGTTTCGCCTCAATCCAAAATTGTTCCATGGCTTTTTTACGTTCTGAGAAATATTCTACTAACGACATAATAAGCCCAAGTAAAGCACTACCAAATATTGCTAACGCTATATCATATCCAATATTTCCATCTGAAAAACAACATTTAAATACGGTCATTAAAACAACTGCTATTATCGTACAAATTAAGGTAACTATAGTAACCCATTTTTTTGCGTTCAATTTATTCCACCCTCCATTTCTATTCCACACACATCAATCAAATACCTAAGCATTTCATTCCCGTGCTTCTTATTTTATAAAAGTATTAAACACCATGAAAACTTTCTCCTTTCTCCGGATTATATAAACATGTCATCATTCCAAACAAGTTTTACCAAATCAACAAGAACAGCAATTCTCTCAGTAATCTCATTCTTACCAAATGATGCATAAGCTTTAAATCCAAGAGAATTGTCAGCAATAAATTTCATGAATTTAGGGTTATTCTGGTACGCTAATTCACCAAGTGATTCCGTGTAGATATTGCCTTCGTTAGAGCAATACTTCTTAAGCTTATAATCATATTTTCTTAGTCTGATTTCGGATACTTGTCAATCCAATACTTATTATTTTTTTATAAACAAATATAGCCGTCAAGAAGAAATTCTCCTTAACGACTATATAAACTATGATTCAATCTTGTTCATCGCTTTCCTAAACTGGAAATAAAACAAAATTGCAGTAAAGGTTACTGCTATGAAATCTGCTACCGGCTCTGCAAGGTAAACACCCATGGTTTTGTCTGAAACCATATGTGGCATAATATAAATCAATGGTAACAGCAGAATAAATTTTCTTGTAACTGCCACAATGATAGAACTTGCCGCATTGCCAAGAGCTGTAAAGGTCATTTGGCATGCAATCTGAATACCAAATAAAAACATGACTGCCATATAGATACGCAGAGCTTTTGATGCAAACTCGATCATCGCTGTCTCCGGAGTAAAAATACTTACAAAGAATTGTGGCAAAAGCATTACCGCCAGCCAAAGTGTGACAGAATAAATCAGACATGTAGTTAATAAAACACGAAAAGTCTTTTTTACACGTTCCGTATTGTTTGCTCCATAATTATAGCTTGTAATTGGCTGCGCTCCCTGTGCAATTCCCTGTAAAGGAAGCATTGCAAACTGCATGACACTGGTAAGAATCGTCATTGCACCTACCGCAATATCTCCGCCATATTTCAGCAGGGAAGAATTGAAGCATACGGATATAACGCTCTCACTCGCCTGCATAATAAATGCTGCGGTTCCAAGTGCTATGCATGGGAACACAACTTTGGGCTTTATATTCAAATTCTTACGTTTCAGTCTAAGTATTGATTTCTTACTGCACAAAAATGCCACAACGACGATACATGAAACTGCCTGCGAAATAACAGTTGCCAAAGCAGCACCACGAACACCCATATTTAATCCAAAAATCATAATCGGATCAAGCACAATGTTTAGAATTGCTCCGATAGCAACGGATACCATGGATATCCTTGTAAACCCTTCAGCAGTTACAAATGCATTCATGCCCAAGGTCAACTGCACAAATAACGTTCCATAAGCATAAATATTCAGATATGAAGCAGCATACGAAATGGTGTTCTCACTGGCTCCAAAAGCTAACAGCAAATTTTCTCCAAACAGTAAAAGTACCACTGTCAGAATGATTGAAACAATTACCTGTAAAAGAAAACATCCACCAAGCGTTTGCTCTGCACTGTCCATATCTCCTTTTCCCATCGAAATAGAAGCACGTGGCGCACCTCCTGAACTTACAAGTCCTGCAAATGCCGACACAATCATAATAATAGGCATGGTCACACCGACACCCGTCAGAGCAAGACTGCCTGCATCCGGTATATGACCGATAAAGATTCTATCAACAATGTTATACAACATATTGATCAACTGTGCTATCACCGTAGGAATTGCCAACTTAAAAAGCAGTTTTCCAACGGGCTGCGTACCTAAAAAATCCTTGCTATTTTCCACGATAAACATCTCCTAATCATTCAAATATTCTTTGATATTTCTGTTTACTTGCTCTGTAAACCTATATAGGGCTTCTATTTCTTCTTTTGAAAATCCCGCGAATACTATTTCACAAAATTTGCCTTGCGCCACACGCCCATCCGCAATTATATCTCTTGCTTTGTCAGCCACACTTAAGTGAATGGTTCTGTGATTTCCTTCCCTATGTTCACCTAACACCAATCCTCTTTCCTGTAAGGAACGAATGGAAACAGATACATGGGATTTAGCAAGATGACGATATCTAACAATTTGAGTAGCTGTATCATACTGGGGATTATTTGCTAAAAACATAAGAACTGTAAACTCCATATAGGTCAATTCGTATTTTTCACAAACAGGAGATACCATATTTTCATACAATTCTTCTACATCAACACAATGTGCAAAATAATTTTTCACAAACACATCTTCTTTCATTTTGAACTGTTCGTTTTTGAACATTAGTAGTTTACTCTAATCTTCATTTTTTGTCAAGTCATAGCTGATGGTCCAAATTTTTCTCTCAATTTGCTTGATTACTTCTTTAAAGACTTCATCACCTTGTCCTGTTGGGTCTGGTAAACTCCAGTTATCATCAAATGCTCTGCCAATATACGGACATCCTACATCACATCCCATTGAAATCGCAATATCGGGTGTCGGAATTCTATCATAAGTTTTACTAAACTGTTTCTCTTCCATATCAATCCCATATAGTTCTTTCATCAGTCTGACCGCATCCTGATTTATCTGTGGCTTCGTTTCTGTACCACAGGAGTAACATTCAAAATCATTACCTCTCAAATGATTCCCTAATGCCTCAGCTATTTGACTTCGACATGAGTTATGAACACAAATAAAAGCAATTTTCTTCTTTTCCATTAGCCTCTGACCTCTTTAAGAATTTTTACAACCTCATCTTTCTTTAATACCTTTCCAAAGGAAACAACTTTTCCGTCTATCACTAAAGCAGGAGTTGTCATTACTCCATAGGAGGCAATTTCTCCCCAGTCTTTGATATGTTCAATAGTTGTATCCATACCTAACTCGGTTAATGCTTCTACTGTCGCAGCTTCAAGTTGATTACACTTTGCACAACCACCACCAAGAACCTTTACTCCCATACCTGTTTTCTTTTCTTCTGCCTTTTCCATTGTGTCAGGCGTGCAGGTTCCGCCACAGCAACATAACGACTTTGTTTCTTCTTTCTTTTTTCCTAATCCAAATAATGCCATAATCAGTTATCCTCCTTTATATCAAAAAATTTTGTAATCCGTTAAATACATAACCAACCACTATAATTCCGATTGCACAGATAGCAATAAAAATTCCAAGAAGTTTTGGTTTAATTGCTTTTCTTAGCATAATCAGAGATGGGAGGCTCAATGTGGTTACCGCCATCATAAAAGATAAAATAGTTCCAAGTTGGGCACCTTTTGCAAGCAGAGCCTCTGCAATCGGTATTGTTCCGAAAATGTCAGCATACATTGGGATTCCGATTAAAGTTGCCAATATTACACCAAAAGGATTATTACTTCCAAGAATACTTTCCACCCATACTTCCGGAATCCAATTATGAATCAATGCACCAATACCCACACCTACCAGAATGTAAGGAAATACTTTTTTAAATGTAGATACTACTTGGTCTTTGGCATGTTCCAGTCTTTCCTTTTGTGTTAATGTTGGAGAATCAATATCTACTGCACTTGCATTTCTTATAAAATCCTCTACATAATTTTCTAAATGCATTTTTTCTATGAAGGTGCCTCCAACTACAGCAATCACAAGTCCGAATATAACATATACCACTGCAACCTTTGTTCCAAAAATACTCATCAAAAGAATCAAACTGCCAAGGTCAACCATCGGAGATGAAATCAAAAAGGAAAAGGTTACTCCTAACGGTAGCCCTGCGCTTGTAAATCCTATAAACAAGGGAATAGATGAACAGGAACAAAACGGTGTTACCGTTCCAAGCAAAGCGGCAATACAATTTGCTGATACACCTTTAAATTTTCCCATGATTTTCTTACTTCTCTCTGGTGGAAAGTAACTTTGAATATAGGAAATCACATAAATCAGGAAACAGAGCAATACTGTAATTTTCAACACATCATAAATAAAAAATTGAATACTGCCACCAAGTCTGGAATTAACATCCAATCCTACTACCGTAAGTATTTTTCCTATCAACTCATTGAGCCACTTCATCCCCAGCATCTGATTCTGAATAAATCCCCAAATCATAAATTGCAACAACCCCCTTTACCACCAGAACAGGATAACCCTTCAATAAACTGTTTATATTCCTTTAATGTTTCACAGTTTAAAGAATAATGACTCCATTTTCCTTCCTTACGTGCATTTACCAAACCACACTCTGTTAATATTCTCATATGATGAGAAAGAGTTGGCTGAGTAATTTCAAAAGCTTCTAAAAGTTTACAGCCGCATTTTTCTCCCTCTGATAACATTTGGACAATTTGTAGTCTATTGCTATCTCCAAGTGCTTTACAAATAAGAGCAACATCCATAGTATTCATTACAATCACCTCACATAGATATTTATCTATGTGTTATTATATGCAATACATAGATGATTGTCAATGTATTATTTTAAAAAAGAATATGAATCACTCGACTCATATTCTTAATCATCTAATTCATATTCTCTTATTTATTACGAAAATCCCGATTTATAAGTACAATTTGTTTTCCTTCCTGCCGGAGCAAACCTTCTTCATTGTCTGTCCAGCGATAAAACTGACAAGCTTACTGTAATTTCTTGCTTTCTTCGGACAGACTGCTACGCAGTGCATACAGGAAATGCATTTATCCTTATCGGTCAGCTTCGGATTATCCAACGAAATGGCACCCGCCGGGCATTCTTTTGCGCACAGACCACAGGAAGTACATTTTCCATTTGCAACAGGTTTGAGCGGAACACCGTCATATTCTCGATATGGTCTGTTACCGGGGAATTCAGGTGTCTTTTGCGTTTCGCTGTTTTGCAGAATCTTTGCAGCAAATTCAAGCAATTCCTTTTCGTCCTGCTGATCCGGGCGTCCGGTTCCAAATTGGTTCATCAGGGAATGCTCTGCGACAGCCTCCATTCCTGCGATGCACACAAAACCTGATTCTTCCAGAACATCCTGTAACTCCAATAAAGTATCGTCAATCGCACGGTTTCCAAACACCGCCACAAGAATTGCCTTCGTGCCGTCTGCCTTTACATTGCGGAACATATCTGTTACGACCGAAGGAATACGCCCACCGTAGGACGGAACAGCAACCAAACACAAGTCCTCTTTTTCAAAGCTCACCTTCATGAGCTTATCCGGTTCTTTGATCAGGTCAATTTCTTTCGTGTACAGCTTCGTCCCTTTCGCAACAATATCCGCTACTTTCTTTGTGCCACCGGTTGGGCTAAAAAATATGTTATAAAATTTCATAATCTTCTCCTACTGATTCCTATTTATCCAATTAAACAAACTGATATTTGACGCTCTATTAATGCTATTAAACCCAATCAATAGCATTCTTTACAAGTTTGACAAATGGTTCACAGGTCAGATTTTGGGTATTGTGTGCAGGAACGATACAGCAGATTTTTCCCTTGCCATAGGTGTGAATCCATACAGCAGGCTGAACGCCGTTCTTTGAAACGGTTTCTGCAAGAATCGTTGTATCAGCATTCGGAATCATTTTCATTACATAATGTTCGTCAAAATCAGGGAATGTGAATTTGCCAATGCCTTCAATAATCGGATGTTCTGCTATCGGTTTTACAGTAAGCGGACATTGTTCGGGATGAGTGATAAAGTTACTTCTTACAACATTTGTGAGGATTGCGTGATTTTCTGTGTAATCAGTAAGTGATGCGTGAAGCATAATCGTTCCCATACCATTCTGAACATCATTCAGAAATTTCTCCGTCCATTTTTCATCACACCAGATTGGAGTAGGAATCTGATCATTTTCAATAGGATCTTTGAAAGACAAAAACAAATCAAACTGCCCGTTGAAATAATCATTTGGGTTCTTTGTGAATGTTACTTCATAATCTGCGTTAAACAGATAGTCCATCATAGGCTTGATGGAATCATCGTGATGCCAGTAATCGTGTACCAAAACAAATACTTTTTTACTCATAAGTTATACGTCCTTTCATCACCATTTTATGGCTACGTTTCTATGAATTCTCGTTTTTTAGATGTGCGTTAAATTCCGATTTGTCAATCTGTTTCATTTGCTTCTTCAGGCTTATAGTTTCGTTCAATATATTCCTCAACAGCCTTAATGAACATCTGATTCATGCTCATGCCCATTTCAGCAGCGATAGCTTTCAGTTTTTCACGCTGTCCCTTTGGAACACGAATTTTGATGTCATCAAGGTGTGTTTTCACATACTTTGCCGTAATCGCTTTTCGTTTTTCGTTATAGTACATAGAAATCAATCCTTTCATATTGTACCCATTACTATAATTATACTATCTTAGAAGCTTTTTGTCAATTCATCTTATAAAAATTGTCCGGATTTTTTCAGAGAACTTTGTACGCATTGCGGCTTGAAAAAACAAGTGCAATGATATATAATAGTATTGTACCCAACACTAAACATGAAAGGAGATTTTCAAAATGATTCAAAAAATAATTCCCATTGCAGCAAGTATTACTTTGATAGGCTCAGCAAGTCTGACAGCCTATGCCGATATGGTTTTGTCAATATCACTTGACACATTTTATTCGAACAAGGATTATGCAACGAGAAAGATATGATCATAGTAGAGCTTTCTTCGGTCTTCCGGAGGCAGCCCACCGTTGGCGGTGCAGATTGTTCCGGAACCTTCGGACAAGATCTCATCAATAATCTGAGTTGTATTATTAAGGTGTTCTTTTCTCTGCTTGCAGATTTTGTCATTCTCTCTTAAATCTGATATCTTTTTATCAAGTTTAGCTATTTCATCAGCCCGACAGGACATTTGTGTCAGAATGTATATTTCTCATTGAATTACGCTCTGCACAGCGATAGTATTTTCTGTAATTTATCGGTGTAACGCCGTACAGCTTTTTGAATCTGCGGCAGAAATAGCCGATGTTCTCAAATCCTGTTTCATGCGCTATGGCACAAACGCTGTTTTCGGTATCAACAAGGAGCTTTGACGCACGTTTCAGTCTGTATTCTACAACGTAATTTATCGGCGATGTGTGCAGGTATATCCTGAAAATATTGAGGACACTGCTTTTGCATATAAGAACTGTTCCTGCAATATCGTCCAGTGTTATCTGACCGCTGTAATTATCATGAATATACTGCATCATTATCTGAAGCTTAGCCTGCGTCTGTGCGGAATGCCCGGACACGGGGCCGCAGTCTGTTATTTGTATGCTTTCATATAACAGGCGCCATAGTTTCAGCAGCAGTTCTACCGTTTCCATTTCAGAAGCCGTGCCAGAACCCTGCACAGCAAATACCGACCTCATTGTTTCGATAATGCTGTGGTGCGCTGTTTCTTCGGCGGAAAAAATCACACATTCGGTAGTTGACTCAATTATCGGTCTGATGTATCTGCTGTATATCAGACTGCCCTGCGGCGCAAGCAGAACAGGTGAAAAAACAATGTTCGGAATGATGGCGCTGTCTTCTGCTTCAAACCTGTGTATCACCTGAGAATTTATAAAGATCCCATCGCCCGAGCTTAGAACATACCTGTTTCCACCCACCAGAAAATCAGCCTTGCCATGCTGTACATAAACAAATTCGACCTCTGGGTGCCAGTGCCAGTCGATACAGTGAAAATCGAAATCCCAGATGTCCTCATAATAGTAACTGAACGGATATTCTTCGCTGCCGTGACTTGCAGTTTCACGTAAGGTTTCGTCCGTTGTGATCCTGTCCTTTTTGATTTCATTTCCCATGTTCTCACCCGATTTACGATATTGTGTAATAAAAATGTGATTTTGTGTATTGAAATGTTACGATATTTACTATATAATCTGATTATATCATTTGTCAAGGAGTTTGTCAATATGGCTGTAAATTACAGAAAAACACTTATATCCTGCTATCTTGGATTCATCACACAGGCAATAGCGGCTAATTTCGCTCCGCTTCTATTTCTCACATTTCACAATGGCTATGGTATTCCGTTTGGAAAAATTGCCCTTATCTCGTCGATATTTTTTGTTACTCAGCTTATCATAGATGTGCTGTGCGCACGTTTCGCCGACAAGATCGGCTATCGGAAATGCGTTATCGGTTCGCAGGTGTTTTCTGCGCTGGGACTTATCGGGCTTGCTTTTCTGCCAGAACTGCTTCCCGATCCGTTTTCAGGAATAATTATAAGCACGGTCATATATGCAATGGGAAGCGGTCTGACCGAGGTACTTGTAAGTCCGATAGTTGAAGCCTGCCCGTTTGAGCACAAAGAAGCTGCAATGAGCCTGCTGCATTCATTCTACTGCTGGGGTTCGGTCGGAGTCATACTCATTTCAACACTGTTTTTTACTGTTTTCGGCATAGAAAACTGGAAGTGGCTCTCTTGTATCTGGGCGATAATTCCACTTGTGAACATATACAATTTTTCAGTATGTCCCATTGAACATCCTGTCGAGAACGGCGAGGGAATGCGTATCCGTGACCTGCTCAGAGTACCGCTGTTCTGGCTTGCGATACTGCTTATGGTTTGTGCGGGAGCCTCGGAGCTTTCAATGGCACAGTGGGCGTCGGCATTTGCAGAATCCGCTCTCGGACTGACTAAATCAGTCGGAGATATTGCAGGACCGTGTATGTTTGCGGTGACGATGGGCATAAGCCGTACACTCTACGGGAAGTACGGCGAAAAGCTCGATCTTATGAAATTCATGATAGGCTCGGCGCTGCTGTGTCTGATCTGTTACATCACTGCATCCCTGTCGGGAATACCTGTAATCGGTCTTCTCGGCTGCATAATGTGCGGATTCTCGGTAGGTATCATGTGGCCCGGTTCTATAAGCATTTGTTCGGGAAAAATACCCACCGGCGGAACTGCAATGTTTGCACTCCTCGCCATGGCTGGTGACCTTGGCGGAGCACTCGGTCCTGCTATTGTAGGAAATATCACCCAGCGTGCAGGCGATGATATGCAGAAAGGTATGCTCGCAGGCTGCGCATTTCCCTTGATACTTATGATATCGCTCCTGCTGCTGAACAGAGCCAGACGCAGGAATAACTGATCGTATCTGGCAGGTTTATGCAAAGCTACAATAGGAAAAAGGCATCATGTATCCGGACATGATGCCTTTTTGTTTTTTTATACGGTGTCAGCGGTCAATTTACGAATTTCATAGAGCCTGTTCTATACTTCTGAACTGCGACGGAGTAATACTCTCGAACCTTTTGAAAATCTTGCAAAAATAACTGCTGTCACAGAAACCTGTTTCTTCAGCTATCTGATCGACAGTTTTCTGTGTTTCCGCCAGAAGCATTTTTGCCGCCTGTATCTTGCGTTTTGTGATATATTCCATCGGTCGGCAGTTCAAGGTCTGCCTGAATAATCTGCACAAATGCTGCGAAGAAACGCCTGCGGCTTTACTTATGGATTCAAGACCGGGCTGTTTCATATAGTTTTCGTCAATATATGCGATCGCCTTTGTCACCGCAGGGGCGATTTGTACACTGCCTTTTCCTTTCGCCGCAAGACGGCTCAATTCAATGAAAAAGCTGTACAGATAGCCCGACGCTCTGAAATTTCCGTCAACCTTGTCAGACAGGAGTGCCTCGTGCATACATCTGAAACAGTGGTCAAGATATGTAATTTCTTCCTTTGAAAGGGGGAAGATTTTTGGCTTGTCAAAGCCGAGTGCTTTAAGCATATCAGGGCAGGACTTTCCTGATGGTTTTATCCAATGCGTATCCCAGGATTCATCCGTTGAATAATACTCATGCGGACAGCCGGCAGGGATAAAGAATGCGGTGTACGGTTTTATTATATGTTTCTCTCCGTTCATTATAAGTACGCCGCTGCCTTTTGTACAATAAAGAGCCTTGGCATAATTGTCGCCTTTGTCGCATTTAACATGATACTGCCATTCGTTCAGCCCTACGCTCACCAAAAAGACGGGAAGACTGCTTTCTTTACTGATTATCGGATAATCGTAGAATTTCAAAATTAATTCACCGCCTGTGCTAAAATCGTTATATCTTAATAATATCATTCATTGACTTGTATGTCAATAAGCGTTATAATCTGGCTATTTCAACTTCCGTGTTGATGTTAACAAGTATTTAACAATCAACTTATGTAAAATGAAATAATTTAGAACGCAATATTTGTTCAGCTATACAAAAATCTTGTGCATATGAGAGAAATATGTAGAATATAGTGACTTTTGGTGTTATATGTGTTAAAATAATGTATGCATAGATAAAAAAGTCTATTGCAAAAAAATGTGGTGAGTCCAATGAAGATGTGAATATTCATTATGCACAATTATCCGTTGCAATAATTGTGTTATATGATGAAATTGAATTTATTTGCAACAAAACTTGAAGAAAATCACACCTATATTATAAAAAATATCGTTAAGAGAATCGCAGCTCAGGATGATTATGTTAGGGTCAACTACCGAATTGACAATATCTCAAATGCTACATCCGTTTCCTATAGAACAACGGTTGGAGGTACATATATTGCAAGTGGAGAAATATCAAGTAAAGGAAACCATACTACGAAACACACTAATGCGACATACATTGATAAAGGTGAACGTATTTTGTGCACAATGTCACTCAATCCAGCTCCGTCAGGTGTAGGTAGTCATGCTTCAGGATATGTTAGCGGTAAATAAAATTTAAACTAAGGCAATATCACTAACTATCTTTTTATGTGATATTGCCTTAAATTATACGATCAATTTAACAGCTTGATTTCTATACTACCTCGCAGCAATAACCCAAAAGAAAGGAATGACATATGAAAAATATCAGAAAAACAAAAGTATTATTGCCCGTGATGTTGGCGGCTGTGGCGCTGTCAGCTTGTGAAAATACTCCCGACAATATCAGAAGTAATAAGCATTCGGCTGAGGTGGACAGCGGCGAGGCTTATGTTTCGTCAGAGAATATTTATGACAGCTTTGATGCTGCATTTGAAAAAGAGTATACAGAATTCAAGCTGCCCGAAAAATCGGCGGTGAGCATTTGCAGGTCTGACGGTGTTTATGACTTGGAGCTTGCTTATATCAATGCCGAAAATGATATGGACTGGCTGTCGTCAAAAGTGGAAGAGCTGCAAAGTGCCTTGGATATCAAGATCGATGGTAAGATCGAAACTGTGGAAGATCAGGCACAGCTCCAGGACGAACATAACAAACTTAAAATAACACGCTTTGCACAGCCTTATTGCTGTTGGGAGGCAAGCGAAAACGGCGTAAATACCGCAGACGCTGACGCCGATAATATGGAGCTTTTTTATCTCGACAGACCAACTTCTGAAAATGCTGACAGCGGACTTTTGTCTGCTGCGGACAAGGCAAAGACTTTGGCGGACACGTTCAGCAATGTGCTTGGAGAGGAGCTTGATAATGTGGTCAGTGACGGGTATATAATCACCACCGACAGCGGAGTTGGCTATGAGATCGAGATACAAAAGGCATATAAAGGTATCGGCATACAAAATGTTTTTTCCACGAATGCTGACGATACGCTGTTCGTGAAGGGCAATGCGCTTATGACCTATTCAATGCAGACTTATACCGATCTCGACGCAAACTTTGGCCCCGAATATTACATAGGTTGTAACGCTTTCAAGGTGGCAAAGGCTGAGAAAATAGACAAAATGCTGTCTTTCAAGGGTGCTTGCGATCTGCTTGAGGAAAATCTTGCGGACAAGATCGATATACAGTTTGATGACGTCAAGCTTATGTATGAACCTCGTGGCGAGAGTACCGAAGTCGACGAAAGTGCAGATAATATACGCTGTACGCCAAAGTGGTATTTTATTATCGACGATAAACAGCCGACAGGTCTGCACGCAATAAATTATGTGACAGTTGACTGCGTTACGGGCGAGATATATGTGCTTATTCCATAGGGGGTGGGGCAATGAAAGCACTTAAATGCGACCTTAACAAGAGTATGCTGAATATCGGATATGTCGGTGCGGTGCTGCTCACGACCCTGCTTTGCTTTACCGCAAAGGCGTATACCGACCCGAACACGGCGAAGATATACACGGTGTTTGAGTGCATTGCAAAGCTTGACAAACAGCTTTTTGCTGATGATTATTCCTTCAGTTCCTATCTGATATTCGCAAAAGGTATGTCGGGATATATGGCAATGTTTCTGCCTATAATAGCGGCTTTTCCCTTTATGACGGCATTTTGTGCAGAGCGAAACGGCGGTTCAATGCGGTTCAACATAACCCGAACAGGCAGTTTGAGATATTATCTGTCAAAATTCTGCTCAGCATTTTTGTGCGGCGGTTCGGCTGTTCTATTCGGATATATAATTTTTGGTGTTATCGTAAGAATAATTTTTCCTTCATTGAGCCAATATGAACTTTCCGCAGATGACTTGTCATTCGTGCTTGTGAACAACAAAAACGAACTTATAGGCGTGTTAAGATATATGCTTTCAGCGTTTTTGTATGGAGCTATAAGCACAATGCCTGCACTTTTCATAAGCTCATTCTGCAAAAATCCGTATCTTATAACCTGCGTGCCATTTATGGTAACATATATGTGGCAGATAACTGTGCAGAAACTTATTGCAAATTCGATGATGAAAGAGGATTTCGACAGGGCAAGTATATTGGAGAATTTTTATCCCAACAGCATAATGAATTTGTCATATTACACAGCTTTTGCTGACACAAAATACATTCTGTTTTTCAATTTCGGGATAATACTTTTCTCTGTGATAGGTTTTATAGTAATAATGAATATGCGGCTGGACAAAGGGGTGTAAGCAATGAAAAATTTTAGTTTAAAACAAGTCTTTTCCTGTGCGGCAACGGAATTTGTAAAGTGGGTCTGTGACGCACGAATGGTGATCGTTGCGGTGCTGCTCATATTCATAAACAATTTTGCAGTTTCTCCGCTGACCAACAATGCAGAGCTTATGGGTGAGCCGCTTAACATACTAGAGCCATTTATAGCTGTGGCGAATTCTGAGATACTGATACTTATAATCCCCATAGTTTTTCTTACCCTCATTGCTGATTATCCGAAAGTTGACACCAATACCGTGTTTTATATCGTTCGTATCGGCAGGGCGAACTGGTTTGTGGGGCAGATCTTGAAGCTTGTTTTTATGATAATATCATATCTTGCGGTAATATTTCTCGGCACAGTTTTGCCAATGCTTTCAAAGGGTTTTTGGTACAATGGCTGGAGCAATGTTGCCACGGTTTTTGTGAAAATGTTCCCCGACAGGCGAGGCGATTTCGGCGTTGAGCTGCTTCCAGAAAATCTCTACAATCAGCTCACAGTATTTTCAGCCGCAGTGCAAAGCTACCTGC
>ERZ780190.2396-NODE-2396-length-14214-cov-4.713539_pt1 | contig 14214 bp, 9 predicted proteins | sample MGYA00510980_ERZ780190 | MGnify/ENA primary metagenome ERZ780190 (study PRJEB29588, sample SAMEA1972188) | human gut metagenome | biome: human gut; feature: human-associated habitat; material: faeces | place: Denmark | collected 2008/2010 ... | reverse complement strand
GGCGCATTTTCTGCAAAATTGCTTGTACAAAAGAAAGTAGCTTTCACCCCGTTTTTTTTCAGGCAGTCCAGTATCTTGTTCGTACCATAGACTGACACTTTCATCGCTTCATCCAGCGGAAAGTCTACACCATGCTCACGAGGTACATCAAATTCTTCTGTATCAAAACTTAATAATATCATTGCAATATCAAGAATTACAACTGCTGCATATCATGCAGACGTTTATAGTAACCGTTTAACTCAATGAGTTCTTCATGCTTACCACGTTCCACACTCTTAAATAGTGCGCATAAATTCCGTTTTTTTCGATCAGTTCTTCGTGAGTCCCCCGCTCTGCGATTCCATTGTCAGCAATGACAAGAATCTCGTCTGCTCCCTGGATCGTGGAGAGTCGGTGTGCGATCGTGATGGTTGTTCTGTTTTTAGCGAGAACTTCCAGACTCTGCTGAATCCAGCGTTCACTTTCATTATCCAAAGCACTCGTAGCCTCATCAAGAATCAGAATCGGAGGATTCTTCAAAATAGCACGCGCAATACTGATACGCTGACGCTGACCACCGGACAACTTACCGCCCCGGTCACCGATATTCATATTATATCCCTCCGGCTTCTCCATGATAAAATCGTGTGCATTCGCAATCTTGGCAGCTTCTATCACTTGCTCCATTGTTGCATTTTCCACACCAAAAGCGATGTTGTTGAAGAATGTGTCATTAAACAAGATTGCTTCCTGATTCACGTTACCGATCAAACTGCGCAAATCGGCAATACGAACATCACGTATACTGGTTCCGTCGATTGTGATATCTCCTTCCTGCACATCGTGATAGCGTGGCAGCAAATCCACCAACGTCGATTTACCCGAGCCCGACTGTCCTACCAGTGCGATCGTCTGACCTTTAGGAACTGTCAGGTTCACATGCTTCAACACTTCCCGTTTACCGTCATAACTGAAAGTGATATCCTTAAACTCAATTTTGTCATTCAGTCCCTTCAACGGTTTCGGATTCGAAATTTCTTTGATCTTATTCTCAGCTTTCAGAATCTTGTCTACACGCTCCATTGAAGCCAGACCTTTCGGGATGTTGTATCCTGCCTTCGCAAAATCTTTCAACGGATTGATTACGCTATACAAGATCACCATATAAAAGATAAATGTCGGAGCGTCAATCGATGCGTTTTGTCCCAGAATCAATGTACCGCCGAACCATAACACAGCTACAATCAGAATCGTTCCTAAGAACTCACTCATAGGATGCGCCATAGCCTGACGTATGGCAACCTTATTTGTCGCGTCACGAAGTTCGTTGCTGCATTTGGTGAAACGGTTAATCATTTTGTCTTCCGCAATAAAAGCTTTGATAATGCGCAAGCCACCCAACGTTTCTTCCAGTTGCGACATCGTATCGCTCCACTTGCTCTGCGCCTCCAAAGACTGGCGTTTCAGTTTTCGTCCTACCACACCCATCAGCCAGCCCATTCCCGGCAACACAACGATCGTAAAGAGAGTCAACTGCCAGCTGGTGATGACCAGTGTCGCAAAATACAGAATAATCATAATCGGACTCTTCATCAACATATCCAACGAGCTGGTAATGGAGTTTTCCACTTCACCCACGTCCCCGCTCATACGAGCGATAATATCTCCTTTTCTCTCTTCCGAGAAGAATGACATCGGCAGACGCATCACCTTGGCATACACCATAATACGGATATCACGCACCACTCCTGTACGCAACGGAATCATTACAGCCGAAGAAGCGAAATAACAACCGGTTTTAAACAATGTCATAATCATCAGGAACAGTCCCAAAAAGATAAGCGCCATAGTAGGTCCATTATCTATTATCATCTGACTGATATAATAATAGAAGTTATTCTTAGCAACATCGGCCAAATCACCACTTCCCCATTCCATAAAATGATAGACCTTATCAGCCCCTTCCGTCTTGAACAGGATACTCAGAATAGGAATCAAAAAAGTGAATGAAAACACATTGAATACAGCAGATAAAATATTCAGCAAAACAGCCCAGCCGATATACTTCTTATAAGGCGACACAAAACGTCGCATCAATTGTAGAAATTCCTTCATTACTTGCCATTAAATAAGTTAAGACCGCAAAGATACAATAAAACCGATTAACAGACAGCAGTTTCACCGAATTATTAACGCGATTTATCGAAAAGAGCTTGTAAGAAAGCGATCATATATCCGACAAACTCTCATTTCCCGAGTCATAAAGTCTTCCTTCCGGCAAGTCTTTCGCAATTGCCCTGTATCTCTTTTTGAGCGACAGCCACCACATGATAATAAACTCCGCGCGTTTTCCTGTACGATTTCACTCCCAACCGTTGCAGAATACGTCCGAAATAGTTCACCTGACCGGAAGAGAATTTCATTTTACTCGCCTTTTGTATCCGTTGCAATATATCGGCAGCAAGTATCCACTCTCCTTCTTCCTCATCGTCCGCAACGCGGTAATACACAAGAAACAGCTGTTCGATAAGCGGTGACTGTTCAAACTCCTGATTGGCTTCCGTCATAATGGCTTCTTCCTTTTCGTCAAACCAATACCGTTCATTGTGATAGAGCGCCGCCATTGCCTGCGCATAAAGCTGTTCATAATCAACAGGACGAACCACATCAATCACTCCCGTAACCTCCACACCTATATAACGACGACTGCCGGAAGTATCTGTCAGCAAATCCTTATGATTGCTTGTTCCGATGAAAGAAGCGTAACGGCGAAGTTCTTCTACCGCCGAAGCATTCGGGCGCCGTGTATTAACGACCGGCTTTTGCATGATATGTTTAAGGAAAGGCTGCTGATTGATACCTATCTGGTCAAACTCATCCATATTAATCAGCAAAAAACGATTCAGATACAACTCCGCATCCCGTTTCCGGCTAAAGTCAATGCTATCCGTATAGTACGCCTGCAAACACGGCGGTAGAATCAGGCGGCAAAACGTAGATTTCCTGTAAGCCTGCGGACCGACTAATATAGGCGAAGTGCTGTTTGCATGATTTTTACCCAGTCCACGCCAATGAGCTATCATGCTGAGAAACCAACGACGGAACAACTGTGCCCAATGGGGATTATTGCAAGGAACCCGCTTTGCCAGATCTCCGATGTGATCTTTGCCGTCCCAACGGGGGAGATCATAAAGGAACTCTTCAATAGGCTGATAAACCGGTACATGATCTGAGTTCAGATAACGCACCACGTCTTTGTCCCACAATTTAAGCCCTTCGTATTGCGCATTCATGGTAATACTTGCCATCAGCCTTTTATTTACCGGACGAAAATAAAAATCAAAACTGTTCCGTTGCCGGCATTCCACTTGCGAGGTCAACTGATTGAAACGAAACTCATAACGACGTTTCATAAACTCATCCATTTGCATCACAAACAGTTGTTCCGGCAGCAGACTGCTTTTATCCGCAAACCCTTTACAAGTGCGATATACATTCTGCACTGTCTCACGGATCAGAAATTCATCATCCGGCAAGCGGTAATGGGCACGAGTCCACCGCACTGTATCCTCTGCGGGAATACCGGCACGAAAACAATGTCCGGCCAGACAAACCAGCAAGGAATGTATATCATCTCCCGGCTGATAGCCATGCTGCTCATCCAAAGCCCGCGCAAAAGCCGCCTCAAAAAGTACGGAAAGAGCTTTATAACTCTCATATCCCGGTACAAGCCGTTGCAAAGGCGAGGTTTCCGCCTTCACCTGTTCGCGATAGGTCGTTTCTCCCGGCATAGCCATAGGCTGTTTCATATAGACAGGCATCGCTTCGGGATTAAAATACAGTTCGGGGTCGAAGGTCAGACGACAATATTGTTCCAGTGAAGGTTCTTTCAAGTCGATATCGAAAGGAAGCTGCGGTTGATAAAATTTCACGGCGAGCCGGTAAGCGTGCGCATGGAAAAGTTCCGCTTGCTCACGGTTGCCCGGCAAAAGATCGTCAGGATAAGTAAAGCGTACCCATATCTTTACCGACTTTCCGGAAGAACCGGTAAAAGCAAGATAGGTCTGCGGAAACTCCTTCACACGTTCTTTCACCTCATCCGCTTCCATAGGTCCGGAGAGATTGTTCACTTGAAGCATCACCACTCCGTTGTACTCGTCCATTGTCATTACCCCATTCTTACGGACAAAGGCAGCCGCAGGAAGCAACTTCGGCACTTTCTGTACATAGTCATTTTTATCTCCCGGAAATATATAAGGCAGGACTTCTCTCATTCCTGAGACGAGTTGTGCTTTAGTTTCCACTTTCATTTGCTCCACGAGCTGTTCGATTTTCAACGTCCGCAAAGTGTTCACTCTGCCGTCGTCTCTAATTTGTGTTATTCTCATTACTTATTTAGTTTGTCCTGCATGTTTGTGTAGGGCGATTATTACCGGAGACAAAAGTACTGTAAATATTCCATACAAACAAATTTTAAAAGCGCTGGTTCTTCTTTCTACCAGAAAAGATTTTTCAATTTCATTTCTCATATTCTCATACTTTTCAGTTAAAGTGTAGTCAATCAAATAGATGTACTATGAGAAATACTTTTTCAAACAGGCATTTCTCATAGTTTATTCCACATTTCGGCTCAAAATTCGGGTATTTCTCATTGTTTTTCAGAGTATTTCTCATAGTCAGCACAACTCTGTTTGCCTAATGCCGGATAACCTTATCCAATATGAAATTAAACTATTATTTACGTATAAACAACTAAGCATTTACTTGTTTTCCGCCCAATATTGTTGTATCTTTGAAGGAACATTCCAACCGTTCCACTCCAGTGCACAGGCCTGTCTACTCCAGTAAAAAGTTCTGTCTACTGAAGTGCAAAGAGCCGTCTACCGGAGTGGAACGATAGAAGCATCGGTAGGAAAAGAAAGGAATGAAGGCAAGATATAGCAACAGCCTAAGTAACATAATACATAAATCACCATTAAATTGAAACAGCAATGGCAATACAATTCGAGTTTTATAAGAATCCCCAACCGGAAAAAGAAGGGGAAGAACCAAGCTACCACCCTCGCGTAGTTAATTTTCAACATGTCACTACTCAGCGACTAGCAAAAGAAATCCACATGGCAACTACTTTCGGAAAAGCAGAAGTAGAGGCAATGTTAATGGAACTGAGCAGATGCATGGGCAATCATCTGCGCGAAGGAGAAAGAGTGCATCTGGACGGGATCGGGTATTTTCAAATCACGTTGCAAGCCGCCGAACCCATACACTCACTTACTACCCGTGCCGACAAAGTGAAACTAAAATCCATCAACTTCCAGGCCGACAGAGACTTGAAAAGTTTGTGTATGACCACACACCTGCGACGTTCGAAATATAAACCGCATTCCGCCTCTCTTTCAGAAGAAGAAATTGACCGGAAACTCACGGAATATTTTGCAACGCATCCTGTCTTGACTCGTACTAATATGCAGTCTCTTTGCAGCTTCACTCAAAGTATGGCCAGCCGGCAAATACGCAGGCTAAAGGCAGAAGGTAAGCTGCAAAATATCGGGAAGCCTACGCAACCTATCTATGTTGCAGGGACGGGATACTATGAGAAATGAGCAAAATCAGGGTCGTTTTGCAAAAAAACTATGAGAAATACAAGTTCCTAAAAGTATTTCTCATAGTCTACTTCACTAATTATCTGCGATTTATAGCGAGCTTATGAGAATATGAGAAATGAAAATCAAAAATACGCGTCAGAGGATCGAGCTAATATAGAAAACCAACAACCCAAATAGGCAACTTACACCTGTAAGGTGTTTCTATCCCATCAGCTAAAATATAGGAATCAGGCACATCCGCTATCTGATTATACGTTTTACCTTCACCGCCAACTTCCAAAGTATATTTCCCATTAACTTTAAAATCTCCTGTCTTCTTTCCATATTCTATTTCATGATCACAAGAAAGTTGATTCACTACAAAAGTTTCACGTGCTGTTCCTATTTTCACAGGATGAGAAGCCAAAGCATACAACAGATTAGGATTATCCAAATAAATCTTATCCGGCTTTTGCATCTTCTTGACAGATAATAAATCCGCATATAAGAGATGCAGTAGTTTTGCTTTTTCCAGACTATTCAGGTATTCTATAACCGTGTTACGATGAATACCGATAGTTGTCGCCAATTTGGATATATCCACTTCAAAAGGAACAGAGGACGCAAGAATACCCAACAAGGCTTTTATCTTACGCACATTACCCACATCAATTCCACACAACTGAGGTAATTCCGTTTCTACAATAAAATTAACAACCTGTTCTATGCTTGTGTAATAGTCTATCTGATTTTTCAAATAAAACGGATAATATCCATACTGCAAATATTCTCTAAAAAGAGGCAAAGGACGACACACTTTGTTCACCTCCGAGCAGATATTTCCAGGAGAAGTCAGAACCTCTTCCAAAGTACATATAGGTAAATCCAACTGTTTATAAAACAATAAAAATTCCCGAAAGGAAAGTCCCTGCATTTCATAAGGGATACAACGCCGGGATAAGTCAGCGTCAGCATTCAATATATTAAGTAAAGAGGATGCACTGAACACAACTTTCAAATCGGGATACATATCATATACTTCTTTTATCTCCTTGCTCCAAGTCGGATATTTATGTACCTCGTCCAAGAAGAGATGCTTCCCTCCATTTTTCACAAACACATCCACCAACTCCAACAAAGTATGATTGGAGAAATAAACAGAGTCCAGCGTACAATAGAGCACTTCCCTGCTATAAACCTCATAATGCTGCTTCATATACTGCAACATTAAAGTAGTCTTTCCCACTCCACGAGGCCCTTTAATAGCAACCAACTGGGCATCCCAATTGATCTGATACATCAATGTCCTTATTATCTCGGTTGATGTCAACGACAACAAACGATCTTGTTTCGCAAAAAGAGTTTCCATAAATTTCTATATCTTAGTACTTTCAAATACAAAGATAACCATTTGCTGTTTGAAAACAGCATTTTCCGCTACTTTTTGCTGTTTGAAAACAGCAAACGAAAATTATTTCAATTTTAATCACCGGCACGTACCTCACGAACGAATTTCTGAATTTCAAAGGGAGATTCCACTTTATCCACGCTTGCATAATAAGGAAGCAGAAAACAGACAAAACCTTCTTCCACTTCACGATTAGGAAAACCCAAACGGTAAATACCCAATTCTTCATCATATCTCTTAATAGTAAGGTATCCACTCTGATAAAGCACCGGACATCAAGATTATCGTATAACTCCTGTTCGCTGACACCACAAATATCTATCTACTTATTCCACATTGATATGTCATCCAGGTTATTCAAATCACTGAATACGCTAACTTTGCCGAACTTGGTAACCCCCGTCAACATAGTAAACAATACAACCATCCTAGCTTTTCAATGCGCCATAGAAAGCTTCTAATGTATTACGGAAACTTTTTTGCAAGGCATCATCACCAATAGCCTGTAGCATCGGTTTATCATACTCTTCCACAAGAATGACCACACGCTGCCCTTCCTGTCGACAAGCACGCTTGATAATACCCTCAAAACGCATCGCTAAGGATTTTCCCGAAGACTCCGCGCCATACATCTTCTCCCATTCTACTAACGCTCCGTTCAGCTTATTCTCCAAACTCTCCGGAATATCATATTTCTCTGTATTAAGATCAAGATGTAATACCGGATATTTTACCCAGTCTTTTTCCAACTTCTCCATAGCCAATCCAACAAATAGTTCACGCTTTCCTTGGAAATAGGCTTCAAGCGTAGAAATAAGCAAGCTTTTGCCAAAACGACCCGGACGGCTAAAAAATAGTAATTCCCAGTTTTTACCAATTGATGGATTAATGCTGTTTTATCAATATAAAAATAACCTTCCTAGCGATTTTTTTCGAAGTTCTGCACGCTGATAGGATAAATTTTACTGCCCATATTTCACTCTGTTTAAGTTCACGCCATACAAATATACATAGAAATATCTGAAATAGATGCAAATTCTACCAAAACTGCCTGACAGAGGTATAAGACATGTAACAACATCTAATATTATCTACTCAAGAAAAGCAAATTCAGTAAAATATAATTGAAAAATCATGTTTATAAACATCCGCTTTATTTTGATATTTATGGATATTATTTTTACTTTAGGCAATTATAAATCCTAAAAAATAATATTATGAAAAAGATTCATTGGTTATTTGGCTTATTATTATCAATTTGCTATTCATGTTCAGAACTTGACGACTTCTCTGTCGAATCAACTTCTGAATCTCTGTCGACTCCAACGACTAGGTATGCTGGAGATGAAAAATATGACGTATTAGGCTATGGTTATGATGTAACAGGTGAATACTTGCATCCTTTATCCGTCCGGAATCCCGTTCTGAATATAGCAAAGTACGAACAAGAGCATTTCGATCGGCTGCAATATAACACTTCTTCCTATGGCTTTGATCAAATGTATTATGGATATTCTGCCTCTGATTACACAAAAGATATTACAAAAGAAACAAAAGTTACTACTAATATGAGTTATGGTAACGAAAAGGTGGATACTGTTCCCTATTTTTCAGGTAACATAACCAGTAATAATTATTTAAAAACAGAGTACGCTTATTCTGATAAATATTCATTTGCAAGCGTAGATGCCGTTAGAAATCGGAAACATATTTGGATTAACGACGAAATTAGTCTCCTCTCTAAGTATTTATCAGAAAGTTTTAAAGCAGATTTAGAAAGGCTATCTCCAAGCAGAATAGTAGAAAGATATGGGACTCATGTATTAACAGATTTCATTATCGGAGGACGTTACAAACTAGTGTACAGATCTGTTATTACACATTCAAAAGATGCAACTCATAAAAAGAAGACTGTAGCATCCGGATTTAAGGCAGCGTTGTTCGGTATTGGTTTTTCCTTGAATATCTCAAGAACTATTCAAACAGATGAATCACTAGTTAAAGATAATCAGAATAAAGAACTTTTTGTTCAATTCTATGGTGGAAACGGTACAAGTTTGAGATACGATTTAGAGAAAGGAATGCCAACAGGAGTAGATGTGCAGAGTTGGGAGAATAGCATAAATTTAGGCAATAGCTGTCTAAATGAAATAATGTGGGAGGAAACTTATCCGATTTATGACTTTATTTCTGATCCAGTAAAAAAGGAAGAAATAAAGCAAGCTGTCATACAATATATAGAAAATTCAAAAATTAATGAACTCAATTTACTTCCATTGTATACTTATTTATTAAAAGGTGATATATCAGACCATCTCGTCACAACACATCCTGCAATAGAAGAGTATTGGCCGGAATATGAGTTTGATCAAATAGAAGGATACATTTTAAAGAAACAGTTACCAGGAACAATTCCATTATATGAATATTACACCGATGCAGGCACAAATCATTATGCTACAGTTGTTTCTGATTTTGACAAAACATATCCCTTTTATGAGAAGAAAGGAATTATGGGTTATGTTTATCAAAACACAACAATGGAAACAGTTCCCTTATATGAATATTTCAGCGATGAATTGAATGATCATTATGCATCAACGATACCTAACATACCAACCCTTTTTCCAGGCTGGAGACGTGTTAATGTAGGTAATAATGGATATGTATATCCTCCTAATTAAAAATTAACTTGAAGCCAGGCACTAAAAAGCAATAAAAGAGGCTGTCTCAAAATAGAAAAATGAGGCAGCCTTACTTATAATCTGTAAGTTGAAGTATAAGAATCCCCTTATTTTAGCCTTATTTCCTTATAAGAAAGGGCAAAATAAGGAGATTTTTTCTAAAGAGATTTCAATCTATAAGTTTTTCGTTCTTGAAATTCTATTTTGAGACAGCCTCTTTCTATTTACACAATCTTATAGATAGTCCCATTTATTAGAAACACGAACATTTACTGAATATCCTACATTACGGTCACGGGGAGTAGAAACGGTTACTTCACCCAACGAAATCTGGAGCTGTTTCTGCATCTTACTGTTACGACGATTACCCATCTGATTTCTTCTTCTGTAAGATATGCATCTTCTCGCCTTCCAAAGCTGCATTAAGGATACTTGTCAACAACGGAGCAAAAGCATCGTCTTTACCTAACAAAGGCTTGCCTGCTTTTAGCTGTTCAATAGTCTTCTTCCTGATACTATCAAATTCTTCTTTCATACAAAAAGCTGTATTAGCAAAGTTAATATTTTCTTCTTTGTTGACACAGTTTAATTTACATACTCTGATTTGTTGTCAGACAACTAAAAGACCAGACTTCCCTGAAAATTACAATATTCTGCAAGACATCTCTGGAATGCTCACATAAATCCCCTAATTTATAAGAGAATATCAGAGACATCTTGCAGTAAAAAGGAAAGTATCAACTACTCATATCATACTATTTTGATAAGATATCATTCGGAGCGACACTGGTATTATGGAATATCCTGAATCAGACCTTCCCAACTTTTAATGCCAATCCGTTCCAGATATTGTTTAAAGTAATCATCTTCTTCATCAGTACCCGCTTTCTGATAGGTAGTCCATACAGGTTTAGCTTCTCCCTTATATTCTTCATCGCTGTATTTACGTAATCCCAAAGGAACACCATCGCCTAAATGATCAAACCAGCTATGCCATTGGATTCCATTAATACCGTCCAAAGCATTAATTTTCTTCCATCCATAAGCAAATCCGGCTGCTTGATCCTGCAAATCTTTATCTTCATAGCTCGGAGAGCATGTTCCTGCTTCAGAAAGCCATACAGAACGCCTGATATTTCCCTTATACTGGTTCTGCGAAATACCAACCCATTTATCCAGTACTTCAAGATTCTTCAGTGTCACATATTCCGTATCCATAGAGAAAGTCGCCTGAGCGTCATCCCAAGTACAAGGATTTCCCAGCTGTGCCGGATAACTGTGGCATGCCAACGACCAGAAGAAATCACCTTCAGCCTTACTAAACAGATTCATCAGATCAAGCATATCCCTCACTTTATACCAGCCACCGCCGGCGGCAATATTCCACCCATGCGAGAAAGAAATGAACACTTCTGAATGCTGGTCATACTGATGTACAATATTATAACACATACGCATTGAACGAAGATAAGTATCCATAAATGTGGCAATCGGCTTATCTCCCATATTTGTCCAATGAATTCCTCCATCTACCTCATTATGGATAATCCAATGTGCTATACGCATATCGGGATCACTATATCTTTGCGCTAAAAAGTCAAGTGCAGCAGCATAACATTGAGTAGACTCTACCGTAGTCATATTGGGCATTGTATAAGGAGCCACCCCGTTATAATCCGGATGCTTCAGGAGTTCACCTGCATCTCCGGAAGGAGCAATCAACAAAATGCCGGCTACAGAAATTCCACGTTGACTGGTCTGTTGCAATACTACATCAAATGAACTTATCAGATATTGTTCGTTAAAATAATATGTTTTTCCTCCATATGTATACGGTATGTCACCTGGCTGCTCAGAAAGATGCATAAAATTACTAATAGGAATATTGATAGTAGCACTGCTGATTCCCAACTCATCCAAATCATGTGTCAATAATCCATGATTAATAAGTCCGCCCAATCCTTTCTTCGATTTCAGAGGAACCGCTTCGACACTTTGTTTTGCATGAATTGCATCTACATTAGCATAACGTGCATGAGAAACAAGCTCATCCACATCCGCTCCTTCTTTAAACACGGCCCATTTGGACAATAGACGATCATATTTAAAATCTCCCACAGTAACATAGCGATCTAACTGTATGGAGAAAGAGTTTTCTGATAAAGGAATTTTAAACTCTATCTTCTCCGTTTTAAACATGTCCACAAAAGGAGGTATTTCGCCCAAGAAGAAAGTACCTTCGCCCGTATAATCTCCCTGGATAGTTACCGATGTTTCTCCAACCGTAACATCTGTGATATGGCAGGCATATTCTTTACTCAGATAATCTTTAATTCCTTGCTCATACTTCTCTTTATTCAAGGCTTCATTCTTTTCTTCCTCTTCTTCCTTTTTCTCTTCGTCGTTCATAACACGCAGGCGAATGTTACGCATCTGTATGGTATTATTAGGATCAGTTCCAAAGTCCATACGCAAGTTATCTCCTTTTTTACCCCAATTAAAATTCTTTCGATATTCTTTCAGACGAACACTAAAAGAAGCCCATTCTTCAGAAGCCGGCACCTGCCCCGCACTCATACTATGCGCCGGATCAATTCCCGTTTCTACATCCATAAAGAAAAGTTCGAGATTACTCATCCCCAACGTTGTCTGATATTCAAATTCAAGTACATTACATTCCTCAGGCACATCTTCCGCAAATACTCCGGTTGTCGCCCATGGATCACCATCAGTTGTTTCTATAGTACAAGTACTATCCTCATGTAAAGTCAAATTAACCCCCGACTTATACTTTCCATTCAATAACATATAAACAGGTGGAGTAACAGTCTCCTCAGGAGGAGTAACGGGAGGCTCTACATTTTCCTGAAAATCGTCCTGACAGGAAATTAAATTCACAATCAAAAATAGTACTCCCAACAATCCCACACATCGCCCTACAAAGCGACCCAGTTTTCTCGTGTAAAAAACTCTCAGCTTTCTCATAATTTCAGTTTTTAGTTAATTATAAACAATCAGAAATTTTCAATAATATTCCAATCAGAAATTCCAATTATAGGTAAAAATTGCTCAAAAAATTCATCTTCTTCGTGTGTGTTTGCTTTTTGGTAGACATACCATGCAGGTTTAGGTTCTCCATTATAAGATTCATCCAAATATTTACGTAACCCCAAACAAGCACCATCACCCGGATGATCAAACCAATTATGCCATTGCCAAGCATCAATGCCTTCTAAAGCATTAACCTTTTTCCAAGCATAAGCAACCCCTGCCGCCTGCTTTTGAAGTTCCTCATCCGAATACCCCCGCGAATTCACCCCTGCTTCCGAAAGCCATACAGAACGTTTAATAATTCCTTTATATTTATTTTCTTTATCCAAAGCCCACTTATTCAGAACTTCAAGATTCTTAAAAGTAACAAATTGAGTATTCATAGAACAAGTAGCATTCGGATCATTCCAAGTACAAGGATTAGTCAAATCCTGTGCATAACTATGATAAGCCAGCCCCCACTGAAAATCCCCCTCCACTTTGCTATAAACGTTTAACAAATCAATCATTTCCTTACAGGTATACCATGTAGGGTTGGATTTTTCTGTCCATGAATGAGAAAAAGAAGCAAACACCTCTGCATTCTCATCATATTGTCGTACAATGTTATAACACATTCTCATAGACTTCACATAGGTATCAGTAAACACTGTTATTGGCTTTATTCCCATGTTAGTCCAATCTCTAGCTCCATCAACTTCATTATGCATAATCCAATGGCTAATTCTTCCATAGCGATTATCAGTAGTACAATACCTTTTCGCCAAAAAGTCAAGTGCCGCAGCATAACAATTAAGTCCCTCTAAGGTTGTCATATTAGGCATAGTATACACCCCACCATCATTATCTGGATGCTGCAATATTTCTCCCAGTTGTGAATCAATACACCTAGATGCTGGCTCTAATAGTATAATTGCTGCAACAGACATATTTCGCTCTTTCGTTGCTGCCAAAAGAGTCCTATCAATCGAATTCTCAAGATACCCCAAATCCATGTAATAGCTTTTCCCCCCATATACATATTCAACATCACCAGTTCTTGGAGTAAGATGCATAAAATGAGTTATACAAACATTGATAGTAGCGCTACTGATATTTAATGATGCAAAATCAGATATATATTGATTAGGAATAATGCCGCCCATTCCCTTCTTAGACACAATCTTAATAGGAGCCAAATGTTGAGTAGCGAAAATCTCATCTGCATAGCGAGCATGCGAAACTAGCAAATTTTGGCCTGCTTCTTCTTTAAAAATAGCCCACTTTGATAAAAGCCTGTCATATAAAAAGCCTTCCCTCTCAACAAACCGTTCAAGTTCTATTTGAAATAATGAATTTACAAGTTTTACTTTATAAGGACTATTCTTCAACTCCGCTACATCCATACTAGGGGTAATCTCACCTAGAAAAAAATTGCCTTCGCCCGTATATTCACCTGTCACCCTAACAGAAGATTCTGTTATAGACACAGAATGAATATGGCAAGTATAATCATTATATAAAT
>ERZ780190.2389-NODE-2389-length-14249-cov-2.635128_pt1 | contig 14249 bp, 12 predicted proteins | sample MGYA00510980_ERZ780190 | MGnify/ENA primary metagenome ERZ780190 (study PRJEB29588, sample SAMEA1972188) | human gut metagenome | biome: human gut; feature: human-associated habitat; material: faeces | place: Denmark | collected 2008/2010 ... | reverse complement strand
CTGTATAAAAAATATTATGAGTTATCATATCTTCAACATCATGGGTTATCACAACTTTTACTGATTGGAATTCCAAACCTTGAGCCTTATGTATTGAAACTGCATATGCCACCTGAAAAGGCACTACCGTAGAATCCGATTCTATATCTTCATCTCCGTCATCGTTTTTCTCCACTGTAAGTTTTATCACTGACGTCGTTTCGGACACCGGCGGGCATAACTCCAATTCCGAATATTCAAGATCAAGTTCATTAAGAATAGTGTTAACCTCAAGCGTAAACTCAATCAAATCATCGTGTTTAGTAATCCCAAGAATTTTTCCCTTTAAGTTGTTGTATATCCAGGGTGAAAAGCGTTCGGTTTCATTAAACAAAATCGGATCATCAACTTTATATGTCAATATATCCCATTGGACAGGTGGGTTAGGATTATTACTTTGAAGAAAACGATTAATATTATTTATTCCATACAAACCGTCATAATTTAAACAAAGAATGATCTCGTCATCATGTGATTTTGTAAATATTGAGTTATCAAGATTTTTTGTATAACCATGTTTTGTCAAGTATTCAAGAATGTCAGAGGAAAGAGTTCTTACTTTATTCCATACAGCAAGCAAACCACTCTGGGAAGTACGATAGGTTTGCTTCAATTCTACACGGCAGCTACCTTTAATGGCATAATATGCTATACTGAACCAATTTCCGAAGAGAATTGATTCAATCTGATACATATCTCCTACAAGAATGAGCAATTTGAATTGCCCCTGTTTTAGTATATCATTCATGTCTTGATTACTTACAGTACTGCATTCATCAATAAACAGAAGATCCCATTCCTGCTTTATGGATTTTCCAGCCAAGAACTTGGCGATGGTCATGAATGTTCCATCATATGAATCAACTTTTCGACGTAGATTCTCAACAGCTGGATTAGTATTGGCTAAGTAAATTTTATTTTTATCACCAAAAATGCGTGAGATATAATTAATAAAAGTAGATTTTCCTGTACCTGCTGCACCATAAACCAAAGCAACTCTCGAATTGGAGAATAATTCTTTCAGTGCTTTTCGTTTTTCATCTGAATCTACGGCGACTCCTGGCTTGGAAAGCCAAGAATTGACCGTATGAGTATAACTAAATATCCCTTTACTACTCAACTCTTTTAATCGTTGGAGTATCTTCATCACATTATCTTCGTATTTCTGGATGTAATAATAACCATTCCAACATTCCAATTGGAGATTGTTGTTCTCAAGTTTGTGTTTATAATAAAGATTGGCATTATAAGCATCAACCAATGGTTGCATATCCCCGTAAGCAATCAATTCTTCTTGTGAAGTGTAAAGTATTCCATTATGCTCAGTATTGACTGTGATGTGGCGTGCCAACAATTCATGTTTATGTCCTTCAATAGGAATGGATGCCAAGATATCATCTATCGACGGATTATGTCTAACTAACGAAAATTTATAAGGCATACGGTCAAATGGCACACATTTGATGTTTAAATATAATTCTGACAACAAATCACATGCATCACTGTGATATTGCTTTTTGATAATTTTATTATTCAGCCGATACAGCAGATAAAGTAAAACATTGCCACCAGCCTTTTCAATTCGGCTACGACATTCAGTCAACATAGCTGAGAGATTGTGAACAGCCGCACCGTCTTTGACATATTCTATAAATTGTGTAAACTCATCAAATGGGAGTGTTAAAAGTTTCGGAAGCGATGTGCCCGATTGTTTAATAAATGCCATAAGATTCGTGTACTCTTTATTTTTATTAGGAGGAAGAGAAATATTAAGAATTTTAGCAAAATTTTTCAGTTCGCATGCACGTATAGCTACCTCCCAGTCAATTATGATTGAAATAGGCATTTTAACCCCAAACACACTAATTCCTGTGGAAACAAGACGAAGATCAACTGCATAGGTAGACGTGATTTCATATTTAGTAAAAGCAATAAGACGCTCAAATTTACTGGCATGTTCGTTAGCCCGGCTGAATGAAACTTCATAATATATGGAATCATTTACAAATATAGGCTTGTTTTTGTAGATATAGAATTTACCGGTATGTGTTACTGCATTCTTTAAGTCTTGATTTTCGATCCGATATGCAATTGCTTCATGATATATTTTGAATGCAGGATCAAGATTAAGGGGAAATAAATAGAGATTATGCAACAACTCCATACCAAACCGGCCTTTCATATATTGCTTAATCCTTAACAAATACTCATAATATTTTAACATCAACCGTTCGGAACTCTCTGGGTCGAAAGTATAATGAGAGGCCGATATTTGTAACAAGTCATGAAATTTGGCTATAAAATTAAGATTACCACACTTCATTACATAACTATTAGCTTTACGCAATGTCTCGTATTCTGTTGCAGCCGGTACTCCTCCGGCTGCCAAATAAATCTTGGCGGAGACATGCTCTACAAAGTTTCTAAGATGTCCTAAAATACTTTGTGAAAGCAATCCGCGATGGTCTGCCTTAAGTTGGTCAATACATGAACATATATATATATCGCAATTGATGATATACTGGTCAAAATTCATAATTGTAAATATGGAATGAAGATATGATATTATGCAAATATAGTAAAAATCTCACATTCTATATCAATATCATCTCTATCTTTAGCTATATTATTTACCTAATTATGAAATTTCACAACAAACATACAAAGTAAACAGAATAAGTTGTTTTAATTTACACGATCTCATTTTCATACCATTAATCAATATGTGGCTTAAATAAAGCTCATACTGAGAAAAAACTATTAATATTAAGAATCTTCAATCGGATATTTAAGGTTTTATATAATAAGAATTAAAAAAATGCACTACGCTACACGAGTAGAAAAGAATCCTTTTTCTGTACACATAATTATAATTCAAAGATATTCCATTTTCCTATAATTAAATTTCCGGTGTCTCTTCAAGGCGAACGTTTACTGCATTCATACCTTTCATGCCACGTTCCAGATCAAACGTTACAATATCATTTTCGGAAATATCTCCCGTTACATTATTTATATGGAAAAAATACTTTTCAGTACCCGAAAGGTCTTTAATAAAACCAAATCCTTTGGAAGTATTGAAGAACTCAATCCGGCCTCTCATTATAGTCGGAGCTTCCTTCTCTTTCTTAGGAGTCGCTATCATGATATCTTCCTGCTTGATTTCTTCTCTCTTTACGCTTTCTTCCGGTGGAGTGGAGGTAATCATACCATTCTCATCGACATAAGCAATCATGTCATCCAAACTGTTCACTTTCGGAGCTAATTTCTTTTCTTTTTTTGTTTTTCAGCACGACGGGCGAGCTTCTTTTTTTCATTTTCACGTTTGTCTGTTGTTACGGATTTTGCCATATAAACTTTTATTTTTACTAATTATTTATTTCAGAGTGAAGGAGATAACTAAGGAAGAAACTTGTTCTTAATAATTGATCTATAAAGAAGGAGAAACTATGCGATAACAGTATCGTAACTCACACTCTAAAGCAAAGATACGAAAAAAAGTGAGAATCGGAACGGTATATGGAAAGAATGTTTTAGAACAATGGCAAAAAAGAACAGACCGTCCCAATTTATCCAATTGAGACGGCCTGTCTTATTTCCATTTATTTAATAAGAAAAATGCTTATGCTATTCCATGAGCAGAAACGGTAGAATCTATTTTCTTAATCAATCCTTGAAGTACAGCCCCCGGTCCGCATTCTGTAAAATCCGTAGCACCATCGGCAACCATGTTCTTTACTGTTTGAGTCCAACGTACGGAAGCAGTCAACTGAGCCACCAGGTTCTTTTTGATTTCAGCAGGATCGGTATGAGGCAAAGCATCCACATTCTGATATACCGGACATTTGGGAGTATGAAATTCCGTGGCATTGATAGCAGCTTCCAGTTCTACCTTTGCAGGATCCATCAACGGAGAATGGAATGCACCACCTACCTTCAACGGAAGAGCACGCTTGGCACCGGCAGCTTTCATCAATTCGCAAGCCTTTTCGATACCGGGCACTGAACCGGAAATAACAATCTGTCCGGGACAGTTGTAATTGGCAGGAACACAAACTTCACCTCCGGCAGAAACAGACGCACAAATTTCTTCCACCTTTTCATCGGGCAATGCAATGATGGCAGCCATTGTAGAAGGAGTCACCTCACAAGCCTTCTGCATAGCCATAGCACGTGCATAAACCAACTTCAAACCATCTTCGAATGAAAGAGCACCGGCAGCTACCAATGCAGAGAATTCACCGAGCGAATGACCGGCGGTCATTTCCGGCTTGAAATCGTCACCCATACAAAGAGCGGAAATTACCGAGTGTAAAAACACGGCAGGCTGAGTTACCTTTGTCTGACGAAGATCTTCATCAGTACCGTTGAACATAATATCTGTAATGCGATATCCGAGAATATCGTTTGCTTTTTCAAACAATTCTTTTGCTAATGCAGAGTTGTCATACAGGTCTTTACCCATGCCCACAAACTGAGCACCTTGACCGGGAAATACAAATGCTTTCATATTTTCGTTCTAAAATTTAAATTTGCGGGGCAAAGTTACATATTTTTATAATACAGTAGCACAAAATCAGCAATTTTGTGCAATGGCAATCTCTTTTTCCCACTATCTATCTACCTTATCATCAATAATCTGTGCCTTCACCGGATTCCAGAAGTGGCATAATGCCCCATTTCCATGGCCGGCAACTACCTCTTTACCAGCACTGATAGCTCCACCAATATACGTTTTCGCTTTACCTACCGCTTTATCCATTATGTATCCCAGAGCCAGATAAGTGGCGATAGAAGAGGAGAGGGTACACCCCGTACCATGTAGGTTATGGCTCTTTATTTTGCGTCCTTTATAAATAAAAATATTGCCATCCACGCATAAAATATCCTGCATCTCTTCTCCCTGCAAATGCCCTCCTTTTATCAATACGGCAGTTTGGTAAAGAGTAGAAAGCTCCTGTGCTGTCCGTTGCATTTCCTCCGGAGCAGTTATCGTCTTGCCGGTCAGCACCTCCACTTCGTCCAGATTGGGTGTGATAAGGCTGACTAATGGAAAAAGCTCCCTTTTTACAATTTCGATGGCATCGTCATTCATTAATTTTCGGCCACTGGTAGATACCATTACCGGATCGTATACAATGTATTTCGGGTGATACTTTTGCAAACAGCCGGCGATAGCTCTAACTGTTTCGGCATCACCGACCATACCTATTTTAACGACTTCCGGATGCAAATCTTCCATTACGGCTTCGATTTGTCCGCGAATAATTTCGATGGGAACAGCATGCACGGCATGTACACCCATCGTATTTTGTACGGTCACCGCCGTTATCACAGATGCCGCATACCCCCCTAAAGCAGATATGGTTTTAATATCTGCCTGTATGCCGGCTCCACCCGAACAATCGGAACCTGCAATGGAAAGAATAACCGGATAATGCTTCATATTCTTCTTTATTATAATTTCAGAAAACAAAATTAGCATAAAAATCCCGCTTGATTCTTTGAGTCCGTCTAAATTTTCCTCTTAAAAGTTTTTATCAGCTTATTTTGAGCGAAATTTAAACAGACTCTAAATACGAACTGTATTTATGCTATTTTCAGAAGAAATAAAAAGATGCCTGTATTGTAACACAAAACTTTAAATTAGGGGCTATTTTTGATAATTTACTAATAAGGAACAGGCCCTTGCGGCCAAACAGAATAAAAAGAATCTCCTTAAAAGAAAAAGCAGCAAATTATTTGGAAGGGCGGACTGGATATCCTATCTTCGCCAACGAATTCTAAAAGCAATAATTTTGGGTACTATTCTTAAATTTGTTATCGCTTAATATTAGCCTTATAAACCGCAGGCTAATTTCTTTCGTCTGAGTAGGCCTACTCAGGCAGGTTTTTCATTATACCACTTTATTATTCACAGCAATGTCTTTTTCAGAGACAATTGTAACTTGTTTTTCAGCTTTTTCAAGGCAGAATATCTATACTGTCTCTCTGAAAGTTATGAAAGCATCGGATACAGATGAAAAATTTCGTAAAGAACATTAAGCAAAAGATAGAAGCAGAAATTGACAGGATCGAGCAACAACGCACTGACCGTCTTGACAAGATAAAGCAGATAGTCAGCTGCATACAAGCCGCTCTCTCGTCACTGCATGCAGCTATTACCAAATATCGATTTGAAAACCTACAAGAAGAGATTCATTTCTTCAAAGTCTGGAAACCGGAAATTTCCAGTCTGCTGATTTATTATGTACGTTTGTACCGGATAGAAAACAACCGTACCGGAAAATCACCGTCAGCCCAATGCAAATATTTAAAAAACGAATACGATCATTTGAAGAAAGGCCATCCTGACGAAGTTTTTTACAACTATTATCAATCCGGAAAGACAGAATCGGATCACTTGTTTTTCACAAGAGAGTATTATGATATTCTTTCGGATGTTCATTGCCTATCGGCAGACAGGGATCTGTCCTTTTCTACCCTGCATGATTCGAGTGTTGCCGAGATTCTCGCAAACAACCAATTAATGCATTATCTGGCAGGCGAAATAGAATTGTTATCAGATGAACTGCATCTCAAACTTATTTCAATTGTCGAGAATAATTTACTACAATGGACCGATAGCAAGGTTGCGCTGGTTGAATTCATCTATGCACTATATGCCGGTAAATGTTTCAATAAAGGCGACATTAGCCTGAAAGATATCGCTTTTTGTTGCGAAACGCTTTTCAACATCGAAATAGGCGATTTCTACCGGATATTTCTGGAAATCAGAAACAGAAAGAAGAACAGGACACAGTTTTTGGATAAACTAAAAGAAAAAATAACTCAAATGATGGATGAACTTGATGGATAAACTATATTCACACTGAACTACTAAAAACCCGATACTTTTCGGAGAAGATGCCCGGAAATTTGAAGAACGAATGAAGCAAGTCCGTAAAGAGACTCCGGAACAAAGGGAAAAACGATTGAAACGGTACAAAGCCGTTATGAACGTATTTAAAGAATAATAATTCAATATGATTCTAACGGAAGAAGCTTTTCAAAAGAGCTATAATGTACGTCGTTTAAAATAAAAAAAATTATAAAATCGTTCGACTGTGGTGATGTAGATTTGAACGATTTTATTTTAAATGAATCAATGTTCTATCGCAAAGCATTACTTGCAGTAAGTTATGTAGTCGAAAAATACCTTTTTTCGTCCCGCCAATACCTCTTATAATAAGAGAAAACGGCGGGACGATTTCTTATGATAAACTTGACAAGCTAAAGTAAAAACAGGAAAAAGTTGATAGCATCTTGTGACATCTTGTGAATTGTACAACCAGCTAATACACAGCTTTGCGAAAAAATCAAGAATCCGCAAAGAAAAAATCAGCTTTGGTATGAATACAATGTTCACATGGGAAATAAAGGTAAAAAACAGTCCTTTATTAATAAAGAGATGCAGTCATTGTAACAATGAACGTTTTTATTGTAGCGACAAGTTTAGAATGAATGCTCAAAAAAGAAATATCGATGTATGGCTAATATATAGATGCACAAAGTGTGATAACACCTGTAACCTTACTATATTGTCGCGAAGTAAACCGGACTTGATCGACAAAGCGCTATTCCACGGTTTTTCAATGAATGACAGGAATATAGCCTGGAGATACGCTTTTTCTACGGAACTTGAAAGAAAAAACAATATAAAATTAGATTACAGTAATGTCGGGTATGAAGTGATCAGCAATATCTCCGAAAAGGATATTGCCAACACGATGGAAGAAACACTAAAAATACAAATTAAATGCGATTTCGAATTCAACCTGAGATTGTCTTCATTCCTTCGAGGCTATTTTTCTCTGTCAGCCAATCAGTTAAAACGTATCTTTGAGCAAGAGATTATTTCCGTTTCAGACAATAAATTACCGCAAAGACAAAAGATAAAAAACGGAGATATCATCCTGATACAAAAATCTTTTTTCTTAGAGAACAAGTAACGTCCCTTTAACTTTTTCGTATGCATGAAGATTGTTTGAAAGCACATCTTCATGCATACGGTAAAAATCATCACAACCCGATTACATTTAAAATCACATACTACTTTAACAGAGGTAGTTGGTGAAGCATATTTTTGATTTTAATGGCAATACGTGGCATCGGTTCCGCCACTGTAAGACCAACTAAATCGTACTTGGAAGCAATATCATTTATTACACGAACCACTTCGTCTATCCTCATGCCATCGGGTTCGACGCCTACGCCGGCAATGATTTCAGCAGGATCCAATACATCCAGATCAAAATGGATAACCACTTTCGAAGCTCCGGTCTCTTTCAGCCATTCCAGAATGGCCGAACTGTCGCCGGCTACTTTTTCGGGAGACAATCCCTTAATACCTAACTTTTCCTGTCGCTCCTTCATGCCCGTATCCCACGAACGCAGCCCGACAATCAGCGCTTTCGAAGCATCGAATTTACCGGGCAACAATCCCATTATCTCTTCATCGCCCATTCCCAGACAAGCAGTAAGCGCCATCGCATGATACCCCTCATACTCATCATAAGGCAGATTCACATCAGGATGTGCATCGATCCAGACAACAGCCACCTCACCAGGATATTTTTCGGCCAGATAAGTGAACGGAACTACACTCACAGAACAGTCACCTCCTAACGTTACTATCCTGTCCGGTGCTTTTTCACGCAGCTTTTCGAGGGCCGCCTTCGTTTGTTTCAAGATGACCCGCCGCGAACTGATCCCTTTTTCCGTCTCCCTGTCATTGATATCCAATGATACCGGAACTTCAATTACCTCCTGGGAACTTTCCGGAGCTAACATATTCAACAATTGTGCTCCCAGATAATATCCTCTCGAAGCATCTTCAGCAGGGATGTCCGGCATCCAATGAGCAACAATGCCACCTTGCCACTGAGGATAAATCAAGCGGACTGCAGATGTTTTCTTTTCCATATTCTGATTATTAATTGATACTTTATTCTGTGCATGTACAGAGATTATTCCCATAAACAACACCGTCGATAACAAAACATTTCTCATATCTTCCGATTTTTAGTGCAAAAATAGGGTGATCCCGACAAAGATACAAGTACGGCTAAATTATTCATATACTGATAAATTCACCCATATACCGGAGAGAAGCGTCAACAGCAGAGATTATTTTTTGTCAATACCGCAATTAATGTTATTTTTGTCTCCAAAACAAATGCTTATGTACAAAAAGAAAATACCCTTTGATATAGACTGTGGAATAAAAATTACGATGGAGGTAATGGGTGGAAAATGGAAAAGTTGCATTATCCAAGAGTTAAGCTTAGGTGCAAAACGCCCCAGCGAACTTCACCGATTGTTTGAAGAAGCCAGCCCGAGAGTTATCAATCAACAACTCAAAGAATTGGAAATGCACGGCATAGTGAAGAAAAAGATATTCTCGGAACTTCCCCCTCATTCCGAATATTCCATAACCGAAACCGGCAAAAGTTTACTCCCGATTATCGAACAGCTTGAAGAATGGGGAGATCACTTCCGACCGACCATGAAAAAACTTCTCGATATGGAGGACGAGATACAAAGTTAGCACAGGCGGAGGAATGTCTAAATCCATCCCATCTCTTTTATTACCCAAAACTCCACTATAAGAAGTGGAAACCACGCTGAACAGATCAACCATACCGGAATTCCTTTGTGCCATATGCTCTGACGATAATGTCGCATAAGGGCGGAGCGACGTCCACTCCGATAGCGCAGTATACAGAAAAGAACAGGTGGAATAATTCCAAATGCCATTACTCCGACAATGTGCCATCCATCCGTATGTGACAATACAGAAATTGAAGAAAGATAAAGGCTCAATGGCAGGACAAAGCAAAAACTCCAATATGAAAAGAACACAATCATTCCACTTATTCTAAAACTTTTTTCACCCCATTTCTCACCGCAATAATACATGTAATCGAAGAAATAAAAACGATATTTCTTCGGATGCAATTTCTTCTGCTGACGTTCGAAGTAGTTAAGAGTTTTTTTCTTAGATGGCATAATCTTTCATATTCAATTTATTAAATCCATGTTTTCTATTTACATAAAAATATCTGTAAAGATAATGATTGTTTTTGTCACTCAATCATATCTACATACTTTTGAATACACTGATGGGTATGAAAACTGTGCGCAATGAAAAATACAACTATTGAAGTTGCTAAATTGACAAGTTCAGGTAAAACGCAGTTTCTATTCGAATGAAGTCCATTTGTCTGGAATAACCGATTTACAAACACACAAATCATTGTATATCAACAATATAAATGTTTTGTTTTACAAAAAAAGATAGTCTAATACCTACGTACAAGAAATTAATATTAATACTATGTTAAATCGTATTCTTTGCAGCTAAGAAATGCATTTCTTAACTGCAAAAGATTAATGTTTTGCAAAGAAGGAAACAGTATATAAAAAAAGCGATTAACAATGTTAATTACCACCTCTCTCTTTTATCATCTATTTTTGGGTTTAAAGCACAAAAAAATAACATGCTTAATGTATTCTAATGATTAAAGTATAATTAAAACTTTCCGTGAAATACGGAAAAGTTTGAAGTATAATTAATTTTTTTAGATTATGAGTTTCCCCCAAAAATCTTAATAAAAAGAAAAGGATATACCGATAAAAATAAAACCTTTTATACGAAAATCCATAGCCAAAATACTAACCGGACAACGTAGAGTAGGGAAGAACTTTCTACTTTACCAAATCTGATCTGCACAAAAGCTACAAGAAATACGAATAAACCGACATAATGCTTTCATATCACGATTTCTAATAACACATACTTTAATCAAAAGGCAGCAAATAGAGAAAAAAGCGTATAAACAAATAAATAAAATACGCTTTTTTCTGCATATCTCCATATAAAAAGGATAGATATGCATTTTATTCCAAGATGTTAACTTACTTTTTCTTAGGAGATAATTCCGGTTCCTCTACGAGCAACGACTCAAAACTCTACGAGGAACCATAAGAAACTCTACGAGAAAAATTTATTTCCTTTTAAAAGTAGTCCTTTTAGACTAACTGATGAAAAAATAAAATCATTTCATAATAGAATAAGGCTTGATATATACAGATTTTCAAGACAAATTGCACATAAAACACACAAAATAACAAACTGGACAACAGCTAATCGGCTACAGAAATGACTCTCTGAAATTTTCTATATGAAAATAGAGAAGATTTTCGGTCTTTTGTATCCATCAACCTTAAAAAAATGATTTTACCGAAGTAGAAATACCATTTTGACAATGTGATATATAAATTAGTATACACCCATACGCTTCTCTGCGCTACCCATGTATTACGATTACCACATGCAATTTCATCCCCACTCGGTTAAATCAATTAAGTTTCATGAGTTATTTGTTTAACAATGTTTTAACGAGTTTATTCATCGGTTTCTCAAAATAATAGTAAGAAAGCAGACTGAGGAGAATAGTGACACTGAAGAGAATCGGAATAGAAATGTACCAATCTATATGGGAAGCACTTCCTTTTTGCCATTCTGCATAAGACAACAATACAAAAAGGTGAATCAGATAGAAGCTGTAACTAATTTCTCCACCAATAATCAAGAAACGATTAGACAACAGCCGTGAAACAAAACCTTTTTGCAAAGAGAAGCTCAATAAAAGCAATGCCACAGGAAACCAATAGTAACAGGTATATCGATACACTTTAGGAACGTCAGCAGCATATAAATAAAAGAATAAAAATATCACTATGGACGATATTTCGAGTAAGGTCCCGGTCCTATAAGTCATCTTTTTATCTATAAGATACGTGTAAAACCTGAACAGAAGCATGCCCACTATAAAATCTGGAATCCTCGCTATCGGATTCACATACCAATATCCTTTGATATTTTCCTCCGGCGTGAAATACATCCCACAAACAGTCAATACAAGAAGCAGTATGAAAAGCATCAATAGCTTTTGATTCTTTTTAAAACAGACAGCTAAAAAAGGGAAACAAAAATAAAACAATTGTTCACAACATAAGCTCCATGACGGACTATTGAATGAAAAGAAATAATCGGCATGGGGAATATAAGCTTGAGTGAGCGTAAGGGATGCCAGGAAATGTTTACACCAATCCCAGCCACCATCATATATAACATATCCGCCCAATACAATGCTAAGAAATAAAGTGAACCAATGTAACGGATAAATACGTGCTATACGTGCTACCCAAAAAGAACGTTTTGTCGTGATATGTTCTGCCAAACGATTTTGGTAGTTATAAGAAATAATAAAACCACTCAACACAAAAAAGAAACTTACTCCAACAAAACCTTCTTTAAAAAAATGAGTATCAAAAAGATCTTCTATGATGTAACAATGGGCTCCAAATACCATTAAGGCAAATATAAAGCGCAAAGAAGTCAGTGCATTAATCATACAATATAGCTAATTAATAAATGTGGATACAAAGGTACACATTTCGCCCGACTAAAATATTCACATAGATTAAAAAACTACTTTACTGCCCGTAACCGACTTAAATGTTGTGGAGTAATTCCTAAATAAGAAGATATATAGTTCTGATTTGCCCGATGGATAACATCCGGCAACTCTTTTAATAGTTGGGCATAACGCTCTTTGGCCGAAAGAAATAATTGATCGTTATGGTGTTGATCCATATACAACAAACATTCTTGATGAATGACTCTACCCCAATTTGCGATTTCTATGTTTGTTTCATACAGATTATTCAAGTCATTTATAGCTATTGCATACAAAGTACAGTTCTCTAATAACTCCACATATTCATACCCCGGTTCATTATGATATAAATCTTTCATGGCAAAAGTTATGTCCCCCTCACGAGAAAACCAAATCGTCATTTCTTTTCCATCATGGAGACAGTAGGATCGTGTAAATCCTTTTTCAATAAAATACACATGCCTGTCAATAACTCCCTCTTTTATAAGAAGATGCTTCTTGGGGAGTTCTAACTTTTTCATTTTACTGAATAGTATATTTAAAGAATTATCGGACACAGGATAATATCTGCGAATACCATCTATTATATTCTGCATATTTTTATTACAATAGAGTTTACTCAAACTGTTTTTTGTAAACTCGTGATTTTATTCTGCAAAGATATACGCATATATGATATATAACAAATCTAATTTGTATTAACTCTATTGTATTTCAAGACAATATATAGACCGCAATCGCTGCGAATATCTTAAATACATAAGAAATATTGTATCATCATGTCATTCCTCAATTTTATAAAACAGACAAAATGCAACAATATCTACATCTCTTTTTTACAATATATTTTATTTTGACTATCTTTGTATCGATACTCGGAGAGTATCATTAATTATTCAGTTTAGTGTCTACTTGAAAGCTGCAATTTTTAAATGGATACCACTAAACTGAACGGCCATTTGTATGTTCTCGAACTACGATATGCGCACTCGTTCAGTATTAGGATATCCAGGTTGTTTGCAGCACCTCAAGTAGTCTATATTGGATTGGGTGCGTTTTTTTGTGTCCCCGATCATAATCATTTAAATATAATGAATATATGAGACACCATTTTTATTCTTCCGATGAACTTCGTACAATAGGCATAATAGCTATCTTATTATACATTGTATTATTATTTATCATCGCTGCCATGTGGATGCATATCGAAAGGCAAGATGAGACCATTCGAAATCTCCGCATGAAGATATCAAAAATGGAATGTCGTCAAATGACAGAGAAAGCCGTCATCCATTCAATGTGTCTGCATGAACTATTTGATAAAATAGATAATCCCAGACCATAAAGAAATTATCATTTCAATTCTGATTTTTTCCGAAATCATATCGGTTTCGGAAAAGTCTCTGTTTACCCGTCTTCACTTTAAAACAATAAGAAACAACAGCCATTTTGGTTCTTTTGTTTTTTTAACAATCTTCACACAACGCTTCTCCAGTACCGCTATAAATACAAAATGATATATCATATAAAGTACAATAAGTACTTCCCGCCAAATACAGAAATAAATCGACGAAACCAATTGATAATAAAGCCTCCCGTAGTTTTCGTACTTTATACAATTAGTACCCCTTACAAAAGCGTGAAATACATATTGTAAAGCATACGATAAGACGAATTGCAGTTACTGTAAAATAGAAGATATGT
>ERZ780190.2356-NODE-2356-length-14414-cov-12.247789_pt1 | contig 14414 bp, 14 predicted proteins | sample MGYA00510980_ERZ780190 | MGnify/ENA primary metagenome ERZ780190 (study PRJEB29588, sample SAMEA1972188) | human gut metagenome | biome: human gut; feature: human-associated habitat; material: faeces | place: Denmark | collected 2008/2010 ... | reverse complement strand
AACTCACTAAAAAATGCATGGCAATCTCTGATTTCATTCGCTTGCGGAAATTAGGTTTACCATTCCAGACGTTCCTTCACATTGTTCATCGCCTCTTTCAGGCTGCTGTTCATGACCCGCGCATAATGCTGCGTCATGCGTGTGGAGGCATGTCCGAGCATGACGGACACGTCCTGCAAGGGTACATTGTTGGCGAGCGTGACGGTGGTCCCGAAAGTGTGCCTGGCCACATGCGTGGTCAGATTTTTCTTTATGCCGCAGAAATCGGCGATTTCCTTGAGGTAGCTGTTCATTTTCTGGTTGCATAAGACAGGCAGGCAGCATCCTTTCTTTATGCAGACCGGGTGTTCCCTGTATTTTTCCAATATGGCCAGGGGAACGGGCAGCAGCGGGATGTTGCTGATGGAAGACGCTTTTCTGCGGCGCTCCAGCTTGACCCTTCCCTTCCTTATCCACCAGTCCCCGAGATTGTCCTGCACCAGATTCTCATTGTTCAGGCCGGCTACATCGGAGAACGCCAGGCCGGTGAAGCAGGCAAAGACAAAGATATCCCTGACCAGTTCAAGCCGGGGAACCGCGAATTTTTTCTTTATGACGGCCTGTAGCTCGTCGTAGGTCAGGAATACCGGATCGGTCTCGTCCTGCTCCATCTTATAACCGTAAAAGGGATTCTTACGCATCCATTCCTTTGCCAATGCCATATTGGTGAATTTCTTGAAGCATTTCATGTAGCGGACTATCGTGTTCCGGCACAAGCCTCCTTCCGTTTTCAGGTAGATGTCGAACGCACGGATGAACTCCGGTGTCAATTCGTGGAAGGTGATGTCCTCCTTGCCATAATAGGAGGGGATAAGCTGCCGCAATTTCTTCACCACATTCTTATATCGGTTAATGGTGACAGGGGAATAGTCTATATTCACCAGGCTTTCCATTTCCTCGATGCCTTCCTGCATGGTGCCGAGCAGCGTACGCATTCCGGTATCTTTTCCGAAAACTCGTTTCAGGATTAGTTTCGGGGTAATCAGAGCCTGTTCCAATACCAGTTCCTTGTGTTTCTCAAGGGCACGGGCATGTAATTCCGCAATATAGGTGTTCAATGCGACGGATGCCCTGTCCCTGCCTTTGCTGCATCCTTTGGCCGCGTTCCATAAGTTCAGAGGCACGCTTCTTTGGATACGTGCGTCGTCATAGTCTCCGTTGATGGTTATCCGCATCAGTACGGGCGCCTCACCGTTTTTCAACAATTTCGTTTTGAGCACGAAAAAAAGAATGTTCATTGTTCCTTGTTTCATCACTTTTGTTTTTTTAGAGGTGTTACATCCAATTGTTTCGTCAAAACCGGATGGCATGAGGACGTGAAACGAAATGTTAAATTCGGTGGCTTTTTTGAGGGACTTGTGGAATAGCCATAAAAATCCCATTTTTATCAGGTTCGAATTGCCTTTTGTATCCCGGGTTCGATTCCTTTTTTTATCCCGATGGGAAATACCGAATTTTTAAATTTATTTCACATTTTCAACTCCATCCGGTCATGTGTGCAAAATTACTTTTTCACACCGGAGATTGGAATTGTCAAATAGTTGAAAAACAATGAAGTATGATACATATTTATGGCTTTTTCAAAAGCCTTAAAAAAAGCCACTGAACTGGCAAAATCCAACTTCACAAATATGTAATGAAATGCGTAGCGAGGGTAAAAAAAGAACCCTTGAACTATCTCTAATTCAAGGGTTTTCTAAAATTGAAAAGCTTTTTGGTGGTGCCACCAGGAATCGTAATTTATTTCCAAGTGGTTGAATATCATTACTTTCTAAAAGCTACTCAACTGTAATCTCCTCCGATTGCTCCACCAATGACTTGCTTTGTTTTGCGCAAGGTTGCGTGAAAGTTTCCGAATGCAAAGGTACAAAACTCTAGTGGATAATTGGTCGTGATTGCTTAAAATTGTGTATGTCCGAGGCAAATATATATTCATTTTTATCATCAGAAGAGATTCAATAACTGAATATTATTCAAATTATTGTCACGGAAAACATCGCCATCAAATATATCTATATGAAATTCATTATTTTCAATCTCTGGAATAGCATCAATTTGGAGTATATCTTTAAAACTTCGAGGCGCACACACAACGTGATATAGATTATTCAAAGGGTCATTAATATAAGACCTATCCATTGATATAAAACCTTTTCTCGCAAAATGAATGAAAGACTCTAAGTATTGATCATAACTTTGTTTCTCATCATTTTCTTGTTGACTTAAGATTTGAAGAATAAAGTCATGATTTATAATAATCTCGTTCTCAGAATAAATATAAGGAAGATTAAAAACCATATATTGGATCATTCTTAATTTTTCTTTGTTGTTAATTAATGTAGGTAGTAGCCCCCCAGCGGATGCGACATGTACATATCTCTTGTTTACTTTGAAAAACCAATCAATGTCTTTTGATAAAATATAAGATTCAGAGTATTGCATAACATCTATAAATTAGGAAATATATTTTTACAGTTTCCACATGCTTCAATAATTTGTCCTGTTCTCGGTCGTATTGTAACTGAAAATTTGAGATTTGACAAATGGTTCTCATGTGCTTGTTTCATGTAATTGTTACCTGAATGTTGTTCTGCACAACTTCCTAATGTATTGCTACTTAAATTTGTTGATATTCCTATTGTCCCAATTGAGTTTAGTTTCCACTTCAAAACAGGATACCATATAGTTCCAGCTGGTACATGCGAATAGCCTTTTTTAAATAGTCCTCGTCTTGTTCCATAGCAAATAGATATGCATGCTGGTAAATCCCAAAATTTAGAATACTTTTGCTTATTGTTTTTTAGAACCGCTTTATATTGTCGCCTTACATCTTTGGCATATTTTTTTATCTCTTGTTGATACATATGGTATTAAAAAATAAATTTAGTCTATCGTTATAAAGAATTAATCAAGACAATAGTCTTTACTTATATCATCATATTTATCTGTCCTTGAGCGATATTGATAGCATCATTGCTTAGCTCTTCTTCTCCTTTTACAACATCAAGAACTTTGTCCGCTAACCATAAAGTCAGCATTTCATTTTCATCTTGGTGCAATAGTTCTGCGAGTTTAATCACCTGTTCGCGCTTGGCTCGCCTATCTCCTCTTTCTATCTTACTGAACATTGGAGTATCAATCTCTAACACCGCAGCTAGTTGACGTTGTAGTAATCCTTGTTCGTCTCTGAGTTCTTTTATTTTATTTCCGAATAACATATCTTTTATTTTTGAGTTCGACTAATATCTTTTATCTCGACTAAATTGACAAGCGGTACATTTAAATCAAATCCGTCGTAATTCGTTATATTATGACAATTACTTGGCATTTTCGACGGATTTGCATGGATTTCGACGGATACTAATTGTTTTCCGTCGAATTTCGACGGTTTTCTACAGCAAATACCAATTTCGACCGTCAGTCCTTATCAATTTCTCTAGTTTCATTGTTTTCAACAAATCCCCTAATGAGCGCAACTGTTGTTCTTCCGTTTTATTGGACGGCAGAACATCTTTGAGATATTCATAGATACTATCTCGTTTTGCACCTTCTTCACCAGCATTCTTAAGGTATTGAAGAACCATTTGACGAAGTTTTTCCTTATCCAAACCTTTAGTTTTAGTATAAGTAGGTAATTGATGTGTTACCTTAGCTATACCTAATGAGATGCTATAGTTAGGGAATTCTCCCTCGACAAGACCACGTTTGAGTAAGTTCTGTGCTATATCTTTGTGGATTGTTCTACCTTTCTGTACAGCATCAAGCATGATACAGTCTTGCAGAGTTAGCGTTTCGTCAGTCTTCAAGAGTTGAGTATAACGCTCATTGATAACATTGCCATAGATGCGGACTGCAACCTCCTTGTTTACCGTATCAATCTCATAGTCCGGCATAGGAAAATGTCTGCGTCTTTGTTCGCTAAACATCTTCTTAATGCCTCGACTTACAGTATCAATCATATTAAAGTTGACCATCGCATTGCACAAACGTTGATTGCGAAAATGGCGTTGTGGACCTTGTGTATTCAGTGCCGCTTGCAGAGTACCGGGAATGAAACTGCCTCCATTTGCATAATAGATATAGCCGGGATTCTCTACAAAGTTGATACGCTGTTGAAGGGTATAATCTTGATGGGCGATACAGTTGTGAAGTGCTTCACGGATGGTATAATCATCATACTGTTTCATCGTGTCGGGAAACAATGTCCCACCTGGCATTTCGCGCATGGTAAGATTGTCAATCTTGGCGAGGACATCATCTACCGTCAAAATGAACGGTATGGAGAAATGTTCATAATCTACCACATCTTCGTTTTTGTCTCTGCGAGTCCATGTAATCTGTACCACGGCAGGAGCCAGTTTATATTCCGCAGAAGGCTTTCCCAACAATAGAATAGCAGCACGAGTAATCTTGCCATTAATCATGACACCGCTATTACTTAAAAACTCTTCCACACTCCAAGCATTCACTTCTGACTCAGGAATGCGGTCATGTACCTTTTTGAACATTTTACGTGCTTTAGCAATAGCCACTTCGTCAAGATCATCCACAGTAGCATTAGAAACAATTTCGGCAGACCAATCTTTTGCTGTATAGATGGGTTCTTCAAGAATAGCTGCCATTCTTTCATTAGTCATTTCGACCAAAGAATCCTCTATCCTTTGCCACACTTTCTTATGAGCAAGCACGGGACGACGAGGTAAATGCTTGGGAATATGAATTATCCACACTCTCTTATTGGTGTCATCTGTGACAAACTCTTCAATAGACAGACCTTCCGATGATAGGTAAGTACATTGTTCCGTGAGTTTAAAAGTTGCAGAGTGTATATTTGCAGGTTGCCCATTAAAGGTTAGTCGGGAAATATCAGTTCCAACAATTTCCAGTGTCTTGTCCTTTACACCAATTACTATATGTCCCCCTTCCATGTTGGCAATAGCCGACACGTATGAAATGACATCATCTTTCTCGTCCCCACTGAACGAGTTCTTCAGATTCTTAAATTCCTTCCATTCACAGCGAGCATTTTCTTGTGGATACTCGCGTTGGAGGTATTGTTGTAGTTCGAATTCGAGCATAAATCAACCTATAATACTTTCACTATCCTCGTTATGTTTTTCCATATTTTTGATTACGCAATCTTTACTTGTATTTGCATAGCAGTATACACAAAAATGTCGACAGGTATTATACATGCCAATATCTTTACTAACCATGCATCCGCAGACCTTGCGTTGTCCAGTATCTTTAATATTCTTTTCTTTTGGGGGAATTGGTGGCAAACTACCAAATATATCACGCTCTGGCCATCTTAGTGTATGAAGGTAGTAAACTAGTTCTTTGTCTTCTGCAAAAATATGTTTCATTAACTCCCCATCAATACAACGATTGTGTTCAATACCATAGGATTCGAGGTCGATGTCTTCTGCACAGGTCGCCATTGTAATATTCCAACCTTGATTATGCCATGTTTCCCGAATCTTCTGTAGACCTTGCGCAATCTCTATTCTTTGCACATGATTAGCTTCTGCATTTTCAACACTCTCTTTTGTAAAGAACATCGTTTCTTTCACCAGATTATTTTGAACCTTACGATAAGCCTTAACATCAACGAAACTAAAAACCAATTTATCGGTATAACCCTTTAGCTTATTGCCTATATGCCATATTCTAGTCAATAGTTCTCTTGGACTAATACTGGGAGTGATAATAAGTGGATCAAATCTCCAAATAATTCTCTCCTTACCAATCTTATCTGATAATAGTTTGAAAGTCTCTATTCGTTCATCAACAGGGGGTACATTGGGTTCAAAGCCTTCATTCGCATAATCATTCAATGTAACTTGAAAGTAATAATGGATATCCATTTCGTCTAACATATGAAGATAAGGTAGTATTGGCTTTGGATTCTTTGTCCAGAATACCACAACCTTGCAGTTCTTGAACGAAATGTACATTTTCTGCTGATTAAACGGATTATACCACGTACAATACCCTTTAGCCAAGCGGTTGAAAAACCACTTGGCATAAAAGGCAGGAATATCAGTACTTCTACTAGCCGATATTATGACAGGGGCTGAAGCTTCAATCATTTCTCCAGAATCAGTTTTAATATGGAGCTTATCGTTTGCCATAATTCTTTGTCAAATAATCAATAATTTTGCTAATAGGCACTTTCCTATAAGCATCAGCAATTTGAGGCCATGAAGGATTAACTTGCAGTTTTCTTTCTAAATATATCTTTAGCCGTTCTATAACCTTGTCATTAGACAAATCTTTTCCATAGTAAACGCCATTCTTACGTTCTTTTTTCTTGTTGTAATAATGTTCATAATGATTATTAATGAACCATTCTAAATCTTCTGAAAATCTTTTTTTAGATGCATCGTCAGATATAAAAGAAGAACATACAGGTATCCATGTTCGATGCATGGAAATTATACCTTTTGACAAAATAGCAGCAGAATTATTCTTTCTATTTTCATCAGATATATTCTTTGGTCGATTAATATCATTCAATTGTTCAGTTTGATGTGAAAACAAATTTTGTGATAAGCCTTCTGATTTTGTTTTCTTATTTTTTGTTGTTTTCTTTGCAACCTCGTATCCAAAATATTCAAGAATCTGTATCTGAACCTTTTGGGATAATTTTAAATCAAGCATTTTCTTATCCAAAAATTCTCGATTCTCCTTGTTTTCAATCAATTCATATGCACCTTTAGCATTGACACATTGTACATTTGCTCTCTTATACTCCTTCGTAGATAGAATCAAATCTAACGATTGTTTAATATTTAATCGTTCCTTTGTATTTAATGCCAATAATTTTTTCACAAAATTCTCCGGATTCTTAAACTTTAAGATCTGCAACAAGAACATATATCCACTGTCGTCAAACGTTTCTTTTGGAAATATTTCATTCACTACAGTAACAGAATCTGCTGACGAAATCTTTGTATCAATCTCTGCCGAAAGAACACTACATTCCACACCAAACAACATTCTATACACTTTATTATAGACTGATTCTGACAAAATACCCTCAAGATAGTCACGATTCATATCCATATAGCCACTGAGGGCTCCCCAAAGTACCAATGGCAGAGTATAGTCTCCTATTTCGTTGATTTTTAAGTAAGATACTATGTCTGAATAGCTATTTCCTCTTACAAGAAAAGCAGAAATTGCCTCTAATTCCTTATTTGGAAAATTTAATTTAAAGCTTCTACTAGAATCATAAAGGAATGCATATAATTCATTTATATAAGTTCGTTCCTTTGAATTATCCCAAGATTCTTCACCCATGTTATTTTTTAAATAAGCAACAACATTACTCATCAACACCTTATATGCTTCTATACGATTTGCCATCAAATATTCACAAGTCCATTTGTTATCAATAATGCACTTTAGTGCAATTGACACTAAAGGGGCAGTAGATATGGTAACAGAAAAATTGGAAATACTAACTTTTGAGAGATCTGTGAAATCAATCTTACTTTGGTAAGAAGCCAATGATTTTTTAGTCCTATTCTCAATCTCAGTTCTTAAAGCAAGGAAATCTTGACTCGAAATCAAGTCTTTAGTATCAGGAAGGAAAGAACAATTCCATTTATCACATAATTTTGCATTTACATAATCCCAGCAATCCAATTTTTTAAGAAAATGAATAAAACATGATTTGAGGAAACCAAACCTAGGTCCAAGCTCTTTTTGGAAATTAACTTCATAAATCTGTTCATTTATCTTTTCAATTTCATCCACCGACTTAAACTGCTCAATCAGAGAGTCTAGATTTGACTTAAATCTACTAAACGAGTCAGGATTCTTCATCAAGCTAGTGAGAATGTTATATAGAGATTGAGCGAGGTTTATTTTTGTTGCAAGTTCTTGTTTAACAGAAGATTTCAATCCCAACATCCATGCATACAAAGCTCCCTTGGCTTTATCGTTAAAAGTCTCCTCATTTATGCCTAGTTCTATCGAAGGTATATTGGTTGAAATTTTCAATTCATAGACATTGCGAAATGGAAAACTAGGATAAACTAGATATTTTTCAAAGTACTTGATGGTCTTATTACTCTTGGTATTTACAATAGTTAAGTTGTATGCCGATTCTGAAAAAAAGAAAATGCGACAATTAGAAGGTGTTATTTGAATTGTATGGTTACACAAATAGAAACTTTCCTCAACAGAAATAAAATCTTGATCTTGATTAGTACCCTCAAATTCTATTAATACAGGATAGTTATATCTATCAGGGTCATTAATCGTAAAGGAGATTGGCGAATTAAATAGAATAATCTGACGAAAAGGTCTAAGCTTATCTAACTGCTCAAAATACCTATATCCAGACAATCTCTGTGCATAGAATGACTCAGGCGAGATACATTCTGCTTGGAGGATATTATCTAAATTGAGGCTAGAAGTCGGAATATAATATTTCATATCAATATACTAATTAGAATGGTAGATCAAAATCTGTTGTTGTAACCTTTGTTTTTTCAGAGAACACTGAAGGTTCATCTGTTGTACTAGAATAAACTGGCGAATTCGTATCTGGAAGTATAGCAGATAAGTTATTACTATATAACAAGAACAAATTCTCTAATGGTCTTGTTGTCGCAACGTAAAAAGCAGATCTTTTTTCTTCAGAGGCAACGGGATCAAAAGGTCCCGAGGTCATATTAGCATATTCGCCAATGCCACAACACGGAAGATAAACATCATTAAACTGAAGTCCTTTTGCACAATGCCATGTTAATATTTTAGGACTAGTAGACTTAAAATCAATATCCATCTCATCACTAGTTTTCCACTGAACAGGAATGCCTTTTGATTCAAAATAATCTTTAATATATTTAACTTGCGCATTATAATAAACTAAAATGCCAACATCTGTTGAACCTGTATTTTGGATAGTACTAATAATTCTATCAAGTTGAGTTGCGGTCTTCATAAGTCGAGGTTTAGGACCGTGTTTAATACAAGCAAACGAAAGGCGAGTAGTAGGGCATATTGTTTCACCGACTTTCGCATTCTCTATCGTCAGACGATGGTTTATACAAAGATCTTGGCAATGAACACCAAGTTGCGTAGAAGTTGTCTCTACTGATTGAACATCATGGTTAGGAAATTCCATAATAGACTGACTGCTGTCTCCGAAAAACCAACAGTAAGTGCCATGAGATCTAAAATCCTCTATCTCTTCTGAGTTGAAATCCTGACATTCATCTACGAATAAATATGTATAATGTGGTTTTGGAGACTTCTGCCACTCCTTAAAATAAAAAACATGTCCACTTGATTGGCCTATTTCTGCCAACTCGTCAATAAAAAATTGTTTCAAAGATTTTGTGTAAACAATAATAGCGTATGACTGCGTTTTTGTGGATACCTGTTTTGCTTTCTTTAATAAAGTAAGTGATTTTCCAGATCCAGCCACACCTTTTACTATAGCTGTTCTTTCTGCAGACATATTAATAATGACCTGCTGGAATCTATCTGGTGTAAGATTATCTAGTGCCATATGTTATTTTATATTTTAAATATTATAGGGTAATGACTTATCTGCATAAGCATACGTATGCCTACAAGAACCAGTTACTTTAGTTTGCATAATACGTTGTGCGAAATCAGATCTACAAATAACTCTATATGCAACTTTGGACAAATCTCTAGTCTTACGGCTATGTGTCACAAGAAACGACTCCTGTAGATAGCAGCCTTGACAAATTTCTTCATAATGGAAACAAGGAGTGGGAATTATGGTTTTATAATTATTGCTTCGCTTAAGACATGTATTCAAGCCTTTAGTCATGACAAAAGGATAATACTCTCCATTATACTGATGCGTTAGATCAGATAGAATTAGTACACCATTTTCATCTAATAAAGGTAATAGATATGAAGGTACTAAATCATAAACATTTTTATTAGGGAATGTATTGCTTTGGACAAATTCATTCAATGCTTTAAATGAGATTACAAAATGATATAAGGAGTTTGGTATTTTAACAAAATCCTGCATATCCGTTTCATTCTCAATGAATAATCCCTGTGGCACAATATTAATAGAGAGTCTTATATTGGGAATGTCGTTGATTCTTTCCATTAAGTGAAAGAGAAAACGTATTGCATCAGGGTTTGCATCAAAAGCGTCAATGTTCACTCTTTTCAAATTAGGAAGATTACAATTCAAGGAATGAATCAAACCGACTATTTCCCCTCCTGTTCCGCAACAGAAATCCAAAATGTTGATTTCTTCTAGCATAAAGAGTTCCTGTTTGTATAATGGATTATCAAACAATCGGTTCATAATACAATATGCTTCAGCATAACTTCTTGGAAAATAAGTACCAAGATACAGTTGTACAAATTCAAACTGTTGATCTGGATTGTACTCAACATCTTGAGGGCGCGGTTCATAAACCGCGCCAAACTCATTATATATTATATCATCAAGCCATTTTGGCAGCTGTACAGATTTTAAGATAGCCATGTGTCATGCAAAATTATCCATGTTTCTATATCCTACTAACAAATCTCTTATGTCCAAATGAAAAAAATATCTGCAGTTTTGTCGTTTGGACTTATTTGAATTGTCAATATTTGAACACAAATATATAAAAAGAATTGCGGATTCACGAAGGAATCTCCCGAAAACTGCAATCCTCTTGTGAAAAAGATTATTATGCTATTTTATAGATTTTACCATTTACTCTCAAATTGGAATGTATCTTCTTGTAAATCTCCCAACTTAGAAAGATGGTATTCGAGAATTTGCGCAAGGTATACTCCGCGACAATCAACGTGCTGAAGGCAATTTCTTCCAACTTTTAGATGCCGGAGTTGCGTTCTGTTTCAAGCATCTTTCTCTCAGTGGTAGAATCACCAATCATAGTTTGGAACGGGAGGAACTTCTTGAAGTGCCTTATCATGCGTTAAGAGAAGCTCTTATCAATGCCCTTTGCCACCGTCATTGGGAGAGGTATAATCTGACTATCAGTCTTGCCATCTATGATGACCGTATAGAAATTGCAAGTCCTGGCATATTTCCACCTCAGATAACATCTGAAAACATAAAGGAACCACACGAGTCATATCCCCATAACTTGAAAGTGGCGGAAGCTCTTTATCGGATGACTTATTTGGAAAATTGGGGCAGCGGTGCAAGGCGTATCATGGATGCTTGTCAGGCGCAAGGACTGGAAACTCCTACATGGTCTTCTGATGGGGGCTTCGTTACAATCACGTTCAAGCGACCTGATTTCAAATCTGATATCATAGAGAATGATAAAGAGGACAAAAAGATAACAGAGGAGGGCAAATACCTCCTAAGTACCCCTCAAGTGCCCCCTAAGCATCCCCTAAGTACCCCTCAAGTAGAATTGCTCATTCAAAAAATGGAAGATTCTTACATGACAATGAGGAATATGGCGAATGTATGTGATATTAAAGACTTAAAGTATTTTCGTGAGAGGTATATTACCCCCGCATTGGAAGAAGGATTGATCGAACGGCTTTATCCGAATCAGCCGAAGCACCCCAAACAACAATACCGACTGACAGAAATGGCTAAGGAATGGCTAATAAGTAATGCCAAATAGAATCATTGCTTATGTGTAATATGTAATACAATACTGGCGAAAGAAAAAACAAGCTCTCTTTTGGTTTCTTTCGCCAGTATCAATTTTATTATAGTTCGGGCGCAAACTTAGTTAAATCGCTGAGGATTTTAATTAGAATATGCTATCTCCACTTTGGTGATTAAACGCAGGATGGAGATCAAACCTAACAACTCCAACTAAAGCCCTTCCTTCGACTGCTTTGCTAACACGCGCTACGCCATTGAGACCAAAACCGGCACAAAGTTCAATAGCAGTGATACCTTCCTTTACCAACTCTTTAGCTACATATTCAGCTTCTTCGTAGTCTTTTACACCCACTACCGTCAGATTAACGACAGGAGAATCAATAAATGCTTTGTGCGTTTTGTAATCATTCTCAGGCGCAATGTAAATAAATGCTGCTTTTGTTGTCATAATATTTTCTTTAAAAGATATTTATCATCTGAATGTTGTTATTTGTTGGCAAAGATAGCGTTTTCCCTAAACTTATATTCTCAGATTATCAATTTCTTTTTGAATCCCGTCTAAAAAGCGGGAAGCGTGCGCCCCGTCCATTTGCGTGTGGTGGAACTGGAAAGAAACGGTAAGCGTCGTTTTCAGCAGGCGGCGTTTGTATTTGCCCCAAATAAGAAACGGATTATTAAAAATGCCGCTATACATCCCGACAGCACCGTCTATTTCATATTGTGCCAATGCGGAAGTCCCGATAACCATGCTTTCCGTCAAGTCGTGATTGACGCAACTTTCAGCCACTTGTTTGGTAAGTTGCAGATAGTGTTGATTAAACAAAGATAAATCATCGCAGAAAGGAATATCACATGAACTTACCTCGCCCTCTCTGTTAGCGACAATGGTGTTTACTGCAATGGTATCGTATTGCATCAGTTTACCGCCAACGGGCAGCATATAAAATTCTTTCACGCTCCTTGCGGCTTTGCCGATGCACCAGCACATCAACATATTAAACTTCATGCCCGATTTCCGGCTGATTTTCACAAGGCGTGACACATTGAGTGTCTTAAAGAACGTCACCATCGGCATGGGTGCGTTCATCCACATTTCAAAGGCGTATGCCCGGCTGGTTTCTTGGGGATTTACTTCTTTCATACTTAATGCTATTTTCATTTAATGAATCAGGTAGCAAAAGTAGGAGAAGCGTTTGAACCCGGATAGAACAAACGGGACATTTATACAGGATTGGTGAACAAATCGGAATAAGGATTTGATACTTTTAGCAAAGACATGGGCGTATATCCGCAGAACTTCTTGAACTCCCGGATAAAATGCGACTGGTCGGCATAACCGCTGGCGTATGCTATTTGTGCCTGATTGATTTCTTTGTCCGCTTGATGCTGCATCTGCGCCAAAGCCTTTTGGAAGCGGACGATACGGGTATATTCTTTGGGATTGATGCCTACAAATGAATGAAACAACCGCTCAAACTGTTTTTTACTTAGGCAGGCAATGGAAGATAATTCGGTTACAGAGATTTGCGGAGTGATATATATTCGCTGTATGGCGGCATCTATTCTTTTAATTCTGTGTGTGGTATCAGCTAAATTATCGGCAATTTGTGACAACAGCCATTTTTCTATATAGCTTATGCAAATAGAATTATTCTCACAGTCGAATATTCGTGTAGCCAGTTCATTCAAACTTTTGTTTTCAAGGCTGTAACCGGACACTTCTTGATTGTAAAAGAGCGATGTCGGCATGTTCAGAAACATACTCATAGCGTGAGGGTGGAATACGACCACTATCATTTCTGTATTGCCGTCAGCATACAAATGGGATGAGAAATTAACTTGTCCGCTGATGGTAAGTTTGTCTTGTGTAGCATTCAATTCGGGAATATATAGTGGTGCTTGCTTATGGAAGATGATTTGAGGGCAACCGATAGGAAAAGTTAGGGTATTCAAAAACTGGTTACTTTTGAATACCCAATAATATCTTATATAAGGTTGCAGCAACTTACATGGCTTGTAAAATTTGAACTTCTCTTGAATCATTTTACAAAGATACTAATTTCATATTGATAGCTAAGTGAACAGTTGCAACTATTTATCCTCTTGAATATAAAACGACTGCACCATCATAAATGATACAGTCGTTTCAATTATAAGAATTTAGTTTTCAAGTTTGTCAAGTGATACTTATCTTTGTCCTAAAGTTCCGAATGCACGATTACAACATGATTGACAATGAAATTGTCAGTAAAAATGCGTTCATTTACCAAATTACGTATCTGTAATGTGTATCTTGGGTATGTAACAGAATTATTCCTTCTGTTGTTCCCACTTGGCATACATCTCCCTTGAAAGCTCCACGATCTCCCGGCTCAGTTTCACAAGATTGATGGTATGTTTCTCCAACTTGTAGAGCAACGCCATCGCCTTCTTCTCTGAAAAGTGGATGCGCAACTCTTTAACGACTTGATTGTAGTTCGTACCGATGGCACGGAACTGGGCGTGGAAGTCCGACAGTTTGGTGTAGTAGTCCACCAGCGTCTTGTCCACTTTCAGGACCTTGAACTTCTGTCCGAAGAAATGCGACTTGAGAAAGACGGCTTTCGCATACACGTTCGATTCCTCGTACATCGTCAGGAACCTGTTCCATTCCACATCGTCGAAGCGCACCATCACGCAGTGCGTCTTTGGGTTCAATTTGGGATTTCTCCCGTACTTGCTCTTCTTTTTCATTCTTCTTATTCTTTTAATTTTATGGCTTTTTTTTTTTTTTTTTTTT
>ERZ780190.2334-NODE-2334-length-14577-cov-4.389203_pt1 | contig 14577 bp, 8 predicted proteins | sample MGYA00510980_ERZ780190 | MGnify/ENA primary metagenome ERZ780190 (study PRJEB29588, sample SAMEA1972188) | human gut metagenome | biome: human gut; feature: human-associated habitat; material: faeces | place: Denmark | collected 2008/2010 ... | reverse complement strand
ATATTCCTATCAGAATCACTGCGCATCCTCGCGGAGCGTTTATCTCAGTCGGAGAATGGACTCCCACTGAGACAAACTTGCTATTACTTACCACCTGAAGAAGTGAGAGTCTTCTCGACTGAGATAAACCTCGCTGCCGTCTCCCCCAGCTTCATACTGTTGGAACCCTTGAACAGGACTGCATCTCCCTCACCGATCTGTGCATCCAGCCAGTCAAGCATATCTTCTTTTTCGTCCTCTTCAAACGAAACGACATGCAGATCCGGTTTGACTTTCTTTGCTCCCTCAGCGATCGCCTGCGCCAGTTCGCCATATACAACCAGGATATCGACCGGTTTTTCCGCCAGAAACGCACCAACTTCACGGTGGAACTGAATCGTATTCTCTCCCAGTTCCTTCATATCCGCCAGAACCGCAATTCTGCGTCCTGCCGGCAGGGAAGAAAGCACACCTATCGCCGCTTTCATCGAATCCGGGCTTGCATTGTAGGTATCGTCCACGATCGTATAACCATTTTTATGATAAATCTGCTGACGGTTCTTGAACCCGCCAAATTCAAGCAGCTTTTCCGCTGCATCGGCAAGCGGCACACCGTAGGCATCCGCAACCGCCAGGGCAGCCAGCGCATTCATGACATTGTGCTCGCCCATAACAGTCAGCTTCACCGGGACGCGCACCTCGCCGTGTACCATCGTAAAGGACGGAAATCCATCCGGATATGAAAGATCCTCGGCGCGGTAGTCGTTATCTGCTCCAAGTCCATAACGGACGGTATAGCAGCCTGCTTTTGCATGCACGTTGGAAAGCATATCATTATCTCCATTTACAAACAGGATTCCTCCTGCCTTCATACCGTCCTGGATATGCAGCTTTTCTTTTAAGATATTCTCGCGGGAGCCCAGATTCTCAATATGCGTCACACCGATATTCGTCATGACTGCCGAATCCACCGCCGCAATCTCCGCGATCACCGCCATCTCGCCCGGCTCACTCATTCCCAGTTCCAGCACGCCGATCTCATCATTCTCAGAAATCTCCGAGATCGTGAGTGGCACACCGATCTGGCTGTTGTGGTTTGCCGGTGTCTTGAACGTCTTATATTTCGCTGAAAGCGCCGCCGCCACCATTTCGCGCGTCGTCGTCTTTCCCACGCTGCCGGTGATACCAACTAACGGGATAGAAAGGCGTGCCCGCAGGCAGCGTCCGATCGTCTGCAATGCCAGTTTCGTATCTTTCACCTGGATCAGCGCGCCGTGAAAGCCCTCCGGTGCCGCCTCATGCTCCGAAGTCAGTGCGGCTGCCGCCCCATTGTCCATCGCCTGAACCAGGAAACGATGCGCGTCTGATTTCTCCCCGATCAGCGGAACAAACAGATCCGCCCCGCGCATACTCCGGGAATCAATGCTGATGTGTTTTAACTCCGTATCTGCATCTCCGCAGAGCAGTGTTCCCGACACTGCTTCCACGATATGTCTGACTGTAATATGGTCCATATTTTGCCTCCAAATTGATTACATATGCAGCTTCTTCACCGTCTCCTGCACTACTTCCCGGTCAAGGAAATGATAGCGCACGCCCTCGATCTCCTGATAATCCTCATGCCCTTTTCCGATGATCGCGATGATATCGCCATCTTCCGCATGGGACAAGCTGTACTCAATCGCTTCGCGGCGATCCGGGATTTCAACGTATTTGCCATCGGTTTTTGCAAGTCCGACCTTGATATCTGCCAGAATATCTTCCACTTTCTCAAAGCGGGAATTATCCGCCGTGATGATCGACAGATCTGCCAGCTTTCCGCCAATCTCTCCCATCGAGTACCGGCGATCGCGCGCCCGGTTGCCGCCGCATCCGAAGACGCAGACGAGACGCTTCGGCCTGTAGTCGCGCAGCGTCAGAAGAAGACTTTCCATGCTGACCGCATTGTGGGCGTAGTCAACGATCACGGTGCACTTTGCTGATTTATATACAATCTCCATCCGTCCATCGACCTGGATATGTTCCAGCGCATGGCAGACTTTCTCCTTCGGCAGATCAAAGAAGCTGCACACGCCCGCTGCCGCCAGCGCATTGTCCACGTTAAATTTGCCCGGAATGCCGACGCGCAGATCGTGCTCATATCGTCCATGCGTCTGAAATTCGACGCCCACGAAATCATGTTCGCGTACATAGTGAATGTCATCCGCAGTAAAATCAGCCGCCTGTTCCAATGAAAAGGTCAGGATCTCTGCTGTCGCCCCTTCTACGATCGCATCAAAGTGCGGATCATCGCGGTTGACGAGCGCTGTCCGGCAGTTTTTCAAAAGCTGCTTTTTGTAGTAAAGATATTCTTCAAAACTTGCATGTTCATTCGGGCCAATATGATCATTGGAAATATTCAGGAAAATTCCATAATCAAAGAAAAGTCCGTCTACCCGGTGCATCAGGTAGCTTTGGGAAGAAACCTCCATCACGATGTAACGGCAGCCCGCTTCCACCATTTTTGCAAAATATTCTTGTAAAATGTAGGATTCCGGCGTCGTATTTTTGGTCGGATAATGATTCTCGCCGATCACAGCGCCGTTCGTTCCGATGAGACCCGTCTTCTGTCCGGCTGCCTCCAGAATCGCCTTGATCATATAAGTGGTAGTCGTCTTTCCCTTCGTGCCGGTCACACCGATCGCCGTCATCTTCCGCGCCGGATAATCAAAACGTGCCGCAGAAAGAAGCGATAGCGCGTTCCGTCCATTCTCCACTTGAATGACCGTCACGTTCTCAGGCGCCTCAACCGGATGCTCGACCACCAGAACCGGCGCGCCCTTTTCAACCACATCCGGGATAAAGGTATGCGAATCGACGTTTGCCCCGCGCATACACACAAACACCGTCCCCGGCGCCGCCTTTCTTGAATCGTAGACCACCTCGTCAACCTCCGTCTCCAGGCTGCCCTGCAATAATGTATACGGCAATTCTTTCAGCCAACTTTTAAGCTTCATAGGATACCTCCTGATTTTGATATTTTATAATGATTCCGCTTTTTAATATCCTTCTTCCATCATGTTTTCAAACTGCTCCATGCTCATCAGAACCTTACGCGGCTTCGTGCCTTCTTCCTCACCGACCACGCCTGCATCTGCAAGCTGATCCATGATACGCGCGGCACGGTTGAAGCCTATCTTAAACATACGCTGCAGCATGCCGATGGATGCTTTGTCTTTCTCAATAATAAATTTACCTGCCTGTGCAAAATAGGCATCGCGCCCACCGCCGCCAAAGCCCGCATCCATCGCCGTCGAACGGATCTTAGACTCAACCTCGGCGCTGTACTCTGCGGTCAGCCCCTCCTGTTTCAAAAATCCGACCACATCCGAAACCTCATTGTCGGACACAAACGCGCCCTGTACACGCTGTGGTTTCTGATAGCCCGACGGATAGAACAGCATATCACCCTTTCCGAGCAGTTTCTCCGCGCCATTCATATCAATAATGGTACGGGAATCCACTCCGGAAGAGACGGAAAAAGCAATTCTCGACGGAATATTTGCCTTGATCACACCGGTGATGACATTGACCGATGGTCGCTGCGTCGCAATCACCAGATGAATGCCCGCTGCACGCGCCAGCTGTGCCAGACGACAGATCGAATCTTCTACTTCGCCCGGCGCTACCATCATCAGATCGGCAAGCTCATCCACGATAATGATGATCTGCGGCAGTTTCTCCGGTTTCTTCGGATCGTCGATATCCGCGATCGACTCAACCTTGGCATTGAAACCCTTAAGATCGCGCACGCCGTATTTTGCAAACTTCTGGTAACGGTCGGTCATCTCTGCCACCGCCCAGTTGAGGGCGCCGGACGCCTTTTTCGGGTCGGTCACAACCGGAATCAGAAGATGCGGAATACCGTTGTATACACTTAACTCAACCACCTTGGGGTCGATCATGATGAGCTTAACCTCGCTCGGCTTCGCTTTATAAATCACACTCATGATCAGCGTATTGATGCAGACTGATTTACCCGATCCGGTCGCACCCGCGATCAGAAGATGCGGCATCTTCGCAATGTCGCTGACAACCGTCTGACCTGCGATATCTTTTCCGACCGCGAATGCCAGCCGGGACGGATATTTCTTAAATGCCTCTGACTCCAGCAGATCGCGCAGCAGAACCACATGGTTCTCCTTGTTCGGAACCTCGATACCGACCGCCGCCTTGCCAGGAATCGGTGCCTCGATACGGATGTCCGCCGCTGCCAGATTTAACTTGATATCATCCGCCAGCGCTACAATCTTGCTGACCTTGACACCCTGCTCCGGGTGAAGTTCATAGCGGGTAACCGTCGGTCCACAGCTGATGTTTGTAACCGTCACGCCCACGCCGAAGTTCTGGAGCGTCTGCTGCAGCTTGATCGCGGTCTCCCGGTACTCCTGATCCGAGAAATCGGTCTGTCCCGTACCACGTTTTAAAAGCGTCAATGGCGGGAATATGTATTCTTTCTGGATCTTCTTTTCTTCCTCTTCCTTGCGCTCGATCTGCTCTGGAACCGTCAGTTCCTCAACTGGAAGTGCTTTTCGTTCTTCCCGTTTCTGCTCCAGTTTTTTCTGTATTGCCTCTGTATCTGTCTCGATCACCTTTCCGGATGCAGTCACGACCGTTTTGGAATCCTCCGGGACAAAGAAACTGCCCTTTGCCTCGCCCCGCTCTGATTCCAGCGTCTTATAATAGCCATCGATTGGTTCGGAATCCGTTTCCCCAGATATAGGTTCGTTCCATTCATCCTCATTCCCCATCGAAACGGTTTCCCACTCGTTTTCCGATGGCTCAAAGACATCCTGATGCCCTAAATCTGTATGAACCTCCTCTGCGGTCAAACCGGACGCCGCCTCCGCAGCCGGTTTCTCCCGTGTCTCTACCGGATAATAGCCTGGACCTTTCCGGCTCTCGCTACCGGCAAATTCTTCCATCGTCCGGGTATCACGGCGTACATACAGGCGTTTCAGGAGCTGGTCGCTCGCACTGTCCTCTGCCTCTGCATGCTCCTCTGCAAATTCTGTCTCCCTTACTGCCCCCGCCGTCTCGCGCTCCGATTCTTCCTGAAACTGGGATTCTGAACCAGCGTATGCATATGTATCCTGCTCCGATTCCACCGGCTCTTCTTCGTACTCCACCGGCTCTTCTTCATACTCCATCGGTTCTGGTTCTACCGCTCCGTCACCGTGGAATATCTGCCCGCGAAATACATCTGCCGGATTCTCCTTCTCTACTCCCTGTCTGGAATCCTGTGCCAGATTTTTTCCCTCTGCCGGAACATCGGTCCAATCATCATAAGCCGCGGCCTCATCCTGCAAGTTTTCCTGCCTTCCATGCATCTCACGGAATTCCTCCGGTGCATCCTCCGGTCCCAGCACGGTTCCCTCCGGGACTCCTTCCGAGAAATTCCGCATCACTGGCAGCTCGGTCAGCTTGGCGCCCTCGAGATCAACGCCACGGACCCGCTGCTCCTCCCGCAGACGGCGTTTTTCTTCCTTTTTCTCCTCATGTATCTCACGGCGGCGGCTCATATCTTCTTTCGCATACTCATACGCCCTTCCGCTGCCCTGTTTAACGAAGTTTACCAGGGAACGCTCCGTAATGCACACAGCACCGAGTGCCAAAAGCACCAGCAGAATCAGAACTGCTCCGATCGTTCCCACTGTTCCGCACAACAGCAACATCAGAATGCCACCGATAAAACCGCCTCCGCCTGCCTGCGCGTAATAATCGCCCAGATTCCAGTCCAGATGCTGACCGCCTCCCATGAGAAGCTGGGAAAGTCCGCAAAGTGCCAGAAGCACCTCGCCAACCGCCACCAACTTGGCTACGGCTTTCTGGTTGCCTCGGTTTGAAAGATAAAAACAAGTTCCCATAAATAAAAGGAATGGCACCAGATACCCCATCACGCCGAATACGCCAAGCAGAGTCGATCGCAGAAAACTTCCGACAAAGCCGCAAAGCCCGAAATTGCTCAAAAACAAAAGTACCGATATTGCAAATGATACAATAATCGCCACTTCCGTTCCCATAAATGCCCCTGTACCACTTTTCTCCACCGGCTCCGGCGCCTGGCTGGCGCGGCTTCGGCTTCCTGTTCCTTTCGCGGTGCCTTTTCCGGACGAAGCTTTCTTCTTCCCCCCACTCTTTTTCTCGTTCAGCGTCTCCTCCGCTTTCTTCGCCGCAGGGGACTTTCTGGATCGCCCGGCTTTTTTCTCTGTCCCAGCTGTCTCCCCGGCACGCTCTGTACTCTGTCTTTTCCTGCTTGTATCTGTCACCTGTCTCATGCCTCCAATATTTCCCATATATCTGCGGTTCCTCCTGTTTCACAAAATACAGCCTCCCGCAGACTGCTTTTCTCATTTTACATTCTTATTATCTCATTCAGTATACCCAAATTCAGGGAAAAAAGCAACGCTTTCCTAAAATTTTCGCACGTATGTTCTACTTTCTTTTCAGATTTTCACTAAAATCCGTCTTCGTCATCCGGTCGTGTGCATCTATTTCCTGTTTCTTCCCATCGATCGCCCGGTTCAGCCATGCAAGCGCTTCCCGGATCCCGCCGCATTCATCGATCAGTCCCTCCTGGACCGCCTCCCCGCCAACCAGGACCGTTCCCAGATCTTTTGTCATCATCTCCGTATTGAGCATCAGGCTCCGGAGGCGCTCATAGGAGATCTGACTGTGTCCGGACACAAAGCTTAAAATACGATCCTGAATCATTTCAAAATAATCATACGTCTGCACGGCACCGATCACCATCCCCGTCATCCGTACCGGATGTACCATCATCGTCCCGGTCGGGACAATAAAAGAGTGATCGACCGCCACTGCGAGCGGCACACCGATCGAATGGCTGTCCCCGATGACCAGTGAAACGGTCGGTTTGCTGAGCGAAGCAATCATCTCCGCGAGCGCCAGTCCACAGCTTACATCGCCGCCCACCGTGTTAATCAGGACTAAAACTCCCTCCGTCTCACCGCTCTCCTCGATCTCCGCCAGCTTAGGCAGAATATGCTCATATTTCGTCGTTTTCGTATTGCCGGACAAATTTTCATGTCCCTCTATCTCTCCGATGATCGAGATTAATTCAATGTGATTGCCATTCTTTCCCGTAATATCCGTCTGTCCATTTTCACGCTTCTGAATCGGATCCTCCTGCGCCTGTTCCCGGCTTTCTCCCGCCTTATCTTCCTGCTTGTCCCACGCTTCATTTTCCCATTCCCTGTTTTCACGATTTGCCCGAATCATATTTTCCTCTTTTCTGCGCTCTTTCTACCTTACACGCGGATTCAATGTTTTTTCTCAACTGCCTAATTCATCCTTAGTATTCTGTCTTCCTATTATCTTTATTCACTGAAACCGCTTTTTATACAAACAAGGATGTTCCTTGGCACATTCGGGCGTCTCGCGCGGTCACTTGCGACATGTTTCTGCTTCGCGCGAGTGCGCATCCCCGCGGAGCGTTTTTTATTTCATAGGACACAATTTCCTATGAAACAGAAAAAAGAGAGCTGGGAAAAGCTGCCTTTTCTCCCTGCTCTCTTTCAAATATTTTTTATTGACTTTCCATGGAATTAATCGCCCAGTACATTGACGATCTTCGCCGGGGTACGGTAATTCCAGGTGGAAATCTTGATACCATCCCTTGCATTCGATGCATGGCACACGCGCCCGCCGCCGATATAGAGTGCTACATGGTTGATCGTTCCACCGCTGTTTGTGTAGAAGATCAGATCACCCGGACGCATCTGGGAAGAACTGATACTTCTTCCTGCTCCCGCCTGGGAACCCGAATGATGCGGTAGGCCGACGCCGAAGTGTGCCATAACCGACATCGTAAATCCAGAACAATCCGCACCATTTGTCAAGCTGGTACCGCCCCATACATACGGATTCCCAAGGAACTGAGTCGCGTAGTTTGCGATCTGCGCACGCTTGGAGGAACCGCTTGAAGATGCTTTCTGGCTGCCAGAACCACCTTTACTGCTGCTCTTGCTTCCAGAGCCTCCCTTGCTGCTCGCCGCCTTGGTCTCAGACTCCGGTGTCTCCTCAACCGGTGTAAACTCGATCGCCTCATTTAACGCATACCGGACATCGACAAATTCAGTCGCTACATAGGCACTCGTCTCATCCAGTGCAATCTGCACCCAGCCATCCTGCTGGCTCATAACCGAATACCGCTCGCTGTTGGAAATCTGCGTCCAGATCGGCGCGTCCGTGTTCGGCTCCGTACGGGCATTCAGACGGTCAGTTGATACGATCGCCATCAGCTGTGCAACCTGCAGTGCCTCCTGCTTCGCCGCCTCTCCAGTCAGAATAAATTCGGATTTAACATAGCCGGTAACCGGACCGGACTTGATCTTATACCAGCCGCCATCCTCGGTCGTTTCCAGAATCTCACCACCGGACTTGCTCGTCATCTTACCGATGATCTTCGCATCCTCCTTCGGCTCCACGCGGATATTTAAGTAGTTATTGACATTGGAAATACCCAGATTGTCATACATATTGAGAACCATCGTCCGCAGATCCAGCTTACGCGCTTCATTTAACGCATAGCGCACATCCACATAATCCGCTGAAATATAGCCCCCGCTGATCTGAATCCAGCCGTCCTGCTCGCTGACAATGGAATAACGCTCATTTTTCAGCGCCTGTTCCAGCACCTGCGCGTCCTCACTCGGCTCACTCCGGATATTCAGCTTGTCAGTCGTGATGACCGCCATCTTCTTGACCAGCTCAAATGCCTCTGTTTTTGCCGCCTCGCCGGTCTGTACAAATTCTGAACTGATGTAGCCCTCCAGACCGCCGGAAGATATCTGATACCAGCCTTCCTGCGAATCGTCCAGAATTTCGCACGCACTGCCGCCCATCAGCTTGCCGATGACATCGGAGGTTGTACTGGCGCTCTCACGCATATTAAGATAACCAGATACATCCACAATACCCAGATTCTGGTAGGACTCGACTACATTCTTCTTTTCTTCGTCCTCTTTTGCCTGTTCCTCATCCTCCGGCAGCGTCTCTCCGATCACGGTTTCCTGCGCCTCTGCCTCGGATGCCGATGCCACCCGGGCGTTTCCAGAACCTCCGAACGTGCCGCCCTGTGCCAGCTTCACGATGATAACCAGAGCCAGCACCACAATGACAGCACAGCCCCCGATCATGAACCAGTGCATCGGATCTTTGCCATTTCGTCTCTGACGTGCTTTCTGCAGGCGTTCTTTATAATCTTCTGTCTTTTGCTCTTCCATCTTATCCTCTCCCTATCAGTCTCCCAGCATATTGACAATCCGGTACGGATTCCGGTAATTCCAGGTAGAAATCTTGATGCCGCTTCTCCGGCTCGCCGCATGGACGATCTGACCATTGCCAATGTACATCGCCACATGGTTGACCGTTCCCTTGCGATTCGTATAGAAAATCAGATCGCCCGGACGCATCTTCGAAGAATCAATCTTCGTACCCGTCCGCGCCTGTTCCCGGGACACCCGCGGCAGGGACACGCCCGCCACATGGCTGTATACATACTTTGTAAAACCAGAACAGTCCACACCCGAATGCGGGTCATTACCGCCCCAGACATAACGGTTTCCGACAAACTGAAGCGCATAGTTGACAATCTGGGTCCGCAAGGATTCCTTTTCTTTTAATGGGGTAAATGGGATCGCCTCCGGCAATGCATAACGCACATCTACGAAATCAGTCGCCACATACGCACTCGTCGTATCGAGCGCAATCTCGACCCAGCCATCCTGCTGGCTTATAACGTCGTAACGCTCATTGTTAGAGATCTGCGTCCAGATCGGCGCATCCGTGCTCGGCTCCGTGCGGGCATTCAGGCGGTCGGTTGAAACGATCGCCATCAGTTCTGCAACCTCCATCGCCTCCTGCTTCGCCGCATCTCCTGTCAGGATATACTCCGCCTTCACATATCCAGTGACGGGACCCGACTGGATCTTATACCAGCCGCCGTCCTCGCTCGTCTCCAGAATCTCTCCGGCAGACTTGCTCGTCATCTTACCGATGATATTGCCATCCTCACTTGGCTGATCGCGCACATTCAAGTAATTATCCACACTGGAAATACCCAGATTTTTGTATAAATTCAGCACCATCGCACGCATATCCAGCTTCCGCGCCTCATTGAGTGCGTATTTGATCTCCGCATAATCCGTAGAAATATAACCGCTCGAAATCTGAATCCAGCCATTCTCCGGCTCACCCTCGACCACATAGCGCTCATTTTTCAATGCCTGACCGACAACCTCAGACTCCGTGTTCGGCTCTTTTCGGATGTTCAGGGAATCTGCCGTGATGAGTGCCCGCTTTTCAACCAGTTCCAACGCTTTTTTCTTCGCCTCATCCCCGGTCAGAACAAACTCTGAGCTGATATAACCGGAAATACCGCCAGATTCGACCTGATACCAGCCTTCGGTTGAATCATCCACGATCTCACACGCACTGTCGCCCATCAGCTTGCCGATGATGTTGCCGTCCGTGCTCGCCGTCTCACGCATATTCAGATAACCGGACACCTGCACGATACCCAGATTTTTATAGGAAGCTACCACTGCTTCTTTCTCTTTGATCTCCTCCGCTCTGGACTCTTCGGATGCCTCGTCCTTCGAAAGCTCTGATGCTGTCGCCGCCCCATTCTTTGCAGTTCCGGCTCCCGCCTGACGGCTGAGCAGGGACTTACCTGCAAATGCTGCAACTGCAAGAGCAATCACCACCCCAGCTGCTATCACTCCGAAGCGCAGGTTCTGACTCTTATCTTCGCCCTGGCGCCTGCGCGAATGTCCCGCGGATTCCCGGACCGGATTTGGTGTCTGATCCTGAGCTGGCTCTGATTCCTGACTCTGAACTGCTTCCGGCTCTTGAATCCGCTCCGCCGCTGGCACCTGTTCTGACTCCTGCGTTTCTTTTTTGTTTTCTTCTTCTAACATATGGATCGCTCCTGATTTTTCTTGAAATTATGACTTAATATCTTAAACATAATTTTTATTTTATCATATTCGTAGGGAATTGCCAAGGAAGGATGTGGAGGAAAAAATGAATTTTCTATAAATGAATTATTACAGAAGTGTTAAGTTGTAGATAAACGGTTAAGTCGTGAAAGGGGGAATTAGTTGGAAATATGGGAGAGGAGAATGCACGGCTACTTAGTCTGAAAGAATGCCCTCCGACCGCTCGCGCCGCCGGAGGGCATTCTTTCTCACTTATAGTCGTGGTTTTTAATTTGTTGACCCACTTTTCATTCCGTATACTTTTTGTCTGTTATCGGTTAATGATTTTGATAAAAGCCTTCAAATCTTATAACCCCTGCTTATTTGGCAAGCATCATACGGTCATTCGCAAATTCTTCTCCGCTTACCTTTTCAAATCTCTCTAACAGGTCTTCTACCTGCAGATTCTTCTTCTCTTCCCCTGCTACATCGTAGATAATCCGACCTTCGTGCATCATAATCAGACGGTTGCCGATCTGAATCGCATCTTTCATGTTATGGGTAACCATAAGCGCGGTCAGATTTTGTTCATCTACGATCTTTTCGGTGAGATCGAGGACTTTGCGGGCTGTTTTGGGATCGAGGGCGGCGGTGTGTTCGTCTAAAAGAAGGAGCTTTGGCTTCTGGAGGGTTGCCATCAGAAGGGTGAGCGCCTGGCGCTGTCCGCCGGAGAGTAAGCCCACTTTGCTGGTCATACGGGTCTGAAGCCCCAGGTCGAGCTGTGCCAATGCCTCACGGTAGAAGTCCTTTTCATTCTTTTTGATGCCCCAGCCGAGTCCTCTGGATTTGCCGCGGCGCAACGCCATGGCAAGATTTTCCTGTATCTCCATATTGGCGGCGGTGCCGCGCATCGGATCCTGGAAGACTCTGCCGATATATTTAGCGCGTTTGTATTCTGGTTCTCTGGATATGTTTACGCCATCGATCTCGATTTTACCGGAATCGATCGGATATACGCCTGCGATCATATTTAACATGGTGGATTTTCCAGCACCGTTTCCGCCGATGATCGTCACGAAATCGCCCGGTGCCAGGTGTAAGTTGATACCGTTTAAGGCTTTTTTCTCATTAACAGTTCCTTTATTAAAGGTTTTCTTTACATTTGTTATCGTCAGCATTACTCCTCGCCCCCTTCTGAATAATCTTTTGTCAGCCGGTATTTAGCGAGTGCTACCGGAATACAGAGTGCCAGTGCTACAATGACAGCAGAGAGCAGCTTCATGTCGTTTGCATCCATACCCATGCGGAGTACAACCGCACGGATCACAAAGTAAATGACCGAACCGACAACCACGGAGGTCAGTTTCCAATAGAAAGAGGTCAATCGTCCCATCAGGACTTCGCCGATGACGATCGCCGCCAGACCAATGACGATAGCACCGGTACCACTTCCAACATCACCATATTTCTGGCTCTGGCAGACGAGTGCGCCGGAGAGACCGACCAGGCCGTTGCTGACCATCAGGGATAAAAGCTTCGTCATACGGGTGTCCACGCCCAGCGCGCGCACCATATCTTCGTTGTTACCGGTTGCACGCATCGCACTTCCGATCTCGGTTCCGAAGAACCAGTAAAGAAACAGAATAGCCGCCACAGCCAGCACAATTCCAACGATCATCGATGCCTGTGCCTGGGTCATCCCGAAGGAAGCAGCCAGACCGCTGATAAGTGTCTTGACTTTCAGAAGCGGCAGATTGCTCTTTCCTCCCATGATCCGGAGGTTGATCGACCAGAGGGAAATCTGAGTCAGAATTCCGACGCCGTCTCCGGTTTTTCCCTCCGCGTCTTTTCCGGCGCGGTGTTCTAGCTGTTCTACAATTTTTAACGCATCTGCAACAATCTGGTGGTCTTTTCTGCCTTTGATATTAACCACAGCTCCGATGCCGCAGTTATCATGTTCAAAGCTCTGGCTGTAAAGTCCCTGCTGTACCTGATTTTCTCCCATGGTAGTCCTCCTTATTTAAACGGCGCTGTTGCCTGCCGCTTCATATGCTACTGCCGCTTTTACAAAGCCCTCAAACAGCGGGTGCGGCAGGTTCGGTCTGGATTTGAATTCCGGGTGTGCCTGTGTTGCAACGAAGAACGGATGCTCTTTTAATTCGATCATCTCCACGATTCTTCCGTCCGGAGACAGTCCGGAAAGTACCATGCCGTTTTTCGTCAGCACTTCCCGGTAATCATTGTTGACTTCATATCTGTGGCGGTGACGTTCGGAAATCTCTGTCTTTCCATACAGCTCATGAGCCAGTGTTTCCGGCTGCAGAACACAGGGATATGCGCCCAGTCTTAAAGTACCGCCAAGATTGGTAATTCCGTTTTGTTCCGGCATCAGTGCGATGACCGGATCAGGCGTTTCGGGGTCGAGCTCAATGCTCGCTGCTTTGGAAAGTCCTGCTACGTTTCTTGCAAATTCAACAATCGCAAGCTGCATGCCAAGGCACAGCCCAAGATACGGAATTTTGTTGCGTCTTGCATAACCGATTGCAAGAATCTTTCCTTCCGTTCCTCTCTGTCCGAATCCGCCCGGTACCAAAATGCCGTCCACATCGTGCAGATATTCCTCCAGATTTTCCGGTGTCAGCTCTTCTGCATCGATCCAACGAATGTTGACCTGTGCGCGGTTTGCGATGCCGCCGTGCTTTAAGGCTTCCGCTACGCTCAAATAAGCATCATGCAGAGCTACATATTTGCCAACCAGCGCGATGGTGACAGAACTGGTGGGATGATGCAGATCCTCCAGCATCTTTTTCCAGTCTTCCAGATTCGGCTCCGGGCAGGGCAGATTCAAACATTCACAGACCGCCTGAGCCAAATGCTCTTCTTCCATCATTATCGGCACTTCATAAAGGGACGGTGCATCCAGATTCTGCAAAACATGTTCCTTTTTCACGTTACAGAATAATCCGATCTTTTCTTTCATTTTTTCATCAATCGGATAATCCGAACGGCAAACCAGGATATCCGGCCAGATCCCCATACTCTGCAGCTGCTTGACGCTCATCTGGGTCGGCTTTGTTTTCATTTCACCGGATGCCTTTAAATATGGAATCAATGTAACCTGAATCAGGATGGCATTTTCCCGTCCCATCTCGTGCTGAAACTGACGGATCGCTTCCAAAAACGGCTGGCTTTCGATATCGCCGACTGTACCGCCGACTTCTATAATAGAAATGGTATCTTCCTCCGGGGACTTCTCCCGGTAAAATTTCGATTTGATTTCGTTTGTAATATGAGGAATGACCTGTACGGTACCGCCGCCGTAATCTCCATGACGTTCCTTGTGCAGAACCGACCAGTAAATTTTACCTGTTGTAACGTTGGAATTCTGATCCAGGCTTTCATCGATAAACCGTTCGTAATGTCCCAGATCCAGGTCTGTCTCCGTGCCATCATCTGTTACAAATACCTCTCCGTGCTGGATCGGATTCATCGTACCGGGATCCACATTGATATAGGGATCCAGCTTCTGCATGGTTACATGATATCCTCTCGCTTTGAGCAGCCGTCCCAACGAAGCTGCGGTAATTCCTTTTCCAAGACCGGACACAACGCCGCC
>ERZ780190.2305-NODE-2305-length-14732-cov-2.578456_pt1 | contig 14732 bp, 9 predicted proteins | sample MGYA00510980_ERZ780190 | MGnify/ENA primary metagenome ERZ780190 (study PRJEB29588, sample SAMEA1972188) | human gut metagenome | biome: human gut; feature: human-associated habitat; material: faeces | place: Denmark | collected 2008/2010 ... | reverse complement strand
CCTGACACAGCCAAAGCAATCAGTCCGATTGTATACGCGGCCAGTGCCTGCCAGGTCGGATATCCGGTGTGTAGGATACTGCCCGGAAGCGCCGTTGTGAACCGGCACAACTGCTCATAGCAGGAAAAAATCGCTTCGATGGCGGTGCAAAGAAGGTGCTGTGGAAGCTCCAGGCAGTGGGCAAGCGCAGTCAGACGGGCGACCAGCTGCAGTCCGATCAGGCACGGCAGCAAGATTCCCATCAACGGAATGACTGCCAGATTCAGCAGTACCGACCATGGACTCCATTCATAAAAATGAATCAGCAGAAACGGCAGCATCGTCATGGTAATGCCCAGACCGGCAAGGATATTTTGACGGAGGAAGCGGCAGGCCCGGGCGATGGCAGCCCGGGCAATATTCCACCCGGCAACTCCATCGGTGACTCGATTGGCGACTCGCAGTGAGGGTGCTGCTTTCTCCCAACCATCCTGCAAAACCGGAATCATTACCGCAATCCCGATCACTGCCGAAAACGAAAGCTGGAAGCCTGCATCCAGAATCCGCTGTGGCTTGGGCACAAGCAGAAGCAACGCCGCCACCGCAAGGGAGGTTGGCAGATCGGGCGTGCGCTTGAGCAGTCCCGCCGCCAAAAACAGCAAAAACATGACAAGGGCGCGCCGGGTAGAAATGCCCATTCCGGTCAGCTGCGCGTATACAATCAGAATCCATGTGGAAATTCCGGCGCTCAAAGCAACCGGAAGCCGTACTTTTTTCAAAAGTCCGAACAGTCCTGCGCCGATCAGGGACAGGTGCAGTCCGGAAATTGCCAGCAGATGGCTGATTCCTGCGCCCTGGTATAGCGCTTTTACTTCGCTGTCCATTCCTTTTTTCCGTCCGAGCACCATGGCGGATGCGGTCGCTCCGTTCTTTTCCCCCAGCAGCTTCCGGAACAATACCTCCGATTCATAGCGCAGCTGTGAAAGAAATTCTTCCAGCCGTCCATAGGTTTTCGTCTGAGCGGTAATTTTTGTTTTTCTCAGCGCAAACAGGCAGTCTTTTCTCCGATAATAGGCTGCTGCGTCGAATTCTCCAGGATTCGTTGCCTGTAAAAATGGCGACACTTCGCCGAAAACCCGAACATAGCTGCCTGCCTTCGGCAGCGTTGTGTCTTTCTCCAAATAGCACAACGCACTCGCGTTTTTCCCGAATATTTCCTGCATTTCATTGATTTGTGAGGTTGTTTTCTGAGAAGAAATAAGAATTGACATCTGATCCGCATCTGCCGAACCGGATATCTGTGACAGGTTATCGGTCGTTTCCGCCGAATCCCCTGAAAAAACAAAAGATGAGGCATCTGCCTCGATAGAAAGGTCTTTTAAATAAAAGCTGGCGTTTTCCTGGGTTCCATCTACAGGCTGCCAGCAGTCTGTGACTTTGCCCGTCAGGCACAGGGTTTCGCCATCCATGACTTCCAGCCAGGTGTCAAGCTGTGTAAGCGAGGTGCGCCCGCCAATGGGTGCTTTCTCTGACGTGTCTGTGCCAGCGTCCGTTCCCACCCACTCCGGCAGCAGACGCGCTGCCAGATAGAGGGTCAGGAAAATCAGGATTGCCGTACACAGCGGTCTTCTGCAATTTTTTATGATTGTAATTCCTCCGTTTCGTAAACCAGATCAAGGTTCCGGTCAAACACGTTAGACAGTGAAATTTTTTCCCGGAAAATCATATCTGTATTCCCGTTTACCGCAATCTGCACCTTGTTGATGTTCGACAGTTCTACCAGAGAGTTGACGATGGAATAGATCTGAACCTCTGCGGAAACATTGTAGGTCTGTGTCAGGAAACCGTTATCCAGGTTTACATAACACGTTCCATCCTTTACCGTCACGCCCAGCACCTTTGTCGCAGGGTTGATGACCGGATAAAGCTCTTCGTTTTCTGCATCCGGTCCGGCAATCAGCCGCTCTACCACCAGCTTTTCCATGGAAATGTTGCTGCTGTATACAACCGGTTTTGTCTGGACGCCGATCAGGCGCTCGCCGCTTTCATTGGTAAAATAAAGAAGCAGACGGGTTTTTTCGTATGCATTGATTTCATTTCCGGCGTTGTCGATAAACAGATCTGCCGTCATAGGGCCGACCACATTGCCGAGGCTGTCCGTCAGTGCTTCTCCACCGACCGTCACCGAAACATAGGAAATTCCCTCCAGCTGCGTCATCGTGCGCACAATTGCAGCCCGAACCAGCACTTCTGAGGATGGAGACAGCTTTTTATATTCCACACTCATGTCCAGCACCAGCTGATCATCTTTGACATTCCAGCTGTTGATCGTAAAACCGCTGATCGGCGAACGCAAAGACAGTTCTACCGGATTTTCCTTCAGCTGGGAAATACCCCATTCCGCCTGTTTGGAAAGGGTGTCGCCCTCCGGCTCTTTTTCCACTGCCGTGATTTTTGTTTCTTCTTTATTAATATAATAAACGCTGACCGTATTTGCAGGCGTCTCTTCTTTCTTCCCGCACCCGGCAAACATTCCGGTCAACAGCAGGCAGCCCAAAAGCAGCACAGCCGCCCGCATTTTTCTGATCTCTGACATAATCTTCTCCAAATTTTCTGAAATCACTTGATGTAGGACAAGGGGATTTTCACCGTAAAGGTCGTGCCCTGTCCTTCCACGCTGCTCACTTTGATCGAACCACGGTGCAGCAGGATCGCATTTCTGGTGATGGCAAGTCCAAGACCGGTGCCGCCGATTCACGGGAATGCGATTTATCTACTCTGTAAAAACGTTCATAAATATGCTCATAATCCTCCTCCGGGATACCAATGCCGGAGTCGGAAACCTCTACTGTAAAAAATTGATGATCCGCGTCCAGAAGCACCTTGACCCAGCCGTGTTCTTTATTGTATTTAATCGCATTTTCCACAAGGTTCGTGAAAATCTGAGATATTTTGACCTCGTCCACCTCTGCCGTAACCGGGCGCAGGCTTTCCAGAACCACCTCGATGTCCCGTTTGCGGGCGATGGGACGCAGGCGCTTTAGCGTCGTTTCCAACAGCTCGTTGATATCCACTGCGGAAATGTCCATTGAGCCTTCGGTTTTGTCCATTTTTACAAGGGAAAGCAGATCGTTGATGATTTTATTTTCCCGCTCGATTTCCTCCGTAATGTCCTGCATAAACTCCTGATACAGCTCCACCGGCACGTCCGGCTGCTGATTCAGGGAATCCGCCAGCACCTTGATCGAGGTCATGGGCGTTTTCAGCTCGTGAGAGACATTCGATACGAATTCCTGCCTGGAATCGTTGATGACCTTCATTCTGCCCAGCAGCTGGTTGAAGGCATCCACGATATGCTCGGTTTCCAGATAATCCGGTACGGAAATCGGCTCGTCCGTGAAACCGTCCTTGACCTCACTGATCGCCTGGGTTACGCGCTTAAAGGGCATAATCAGGATGTGCGAGAAGAAAAAGACGATGCCGATAATGATAATTCCCATCACGATTTCCAGAATCAGGGCTTTCCGGCTCAGGATGTCCAGCGTCGTCGCAATGCTGTCCGTCGATGCACTGGCCAGAATCACGCCGCGTACGATGCTCGTCTGCCCTTTTTCCCCGTCTACCGTCTCCGTAATCGGAACCGTCATCTCGATATAGCCGTTCGTCTTGTCGTAGCGGGTCGTACTTTCCCCGCGGAAGCACTTGATCACCTCCTCGGAAATCATCGTTTTTCCCTCGCTCATGGCGTAGGTGTCTTTCACAATGCGGAAATTGCTGTTGATAATCAGCACACGGCCGTCATACAGGTTGGACATCTGCTCCAGCTCGGCATTGACGACATCGGAGGTTGGATTTTGCAGGTAGTTGTAATTGACCAGGTGGTTTGCGATAATCCGGTACTGGGACGCGACGTCCGAGCCGCGCAGATTCACCGCACGTTCTTCGTAATTATTCAGAATGCCCAGCCGCATGATGTCGCTGGGCACGATTCCGATGATCAGCATCAGGAGGAAAATGTAGGCCTTCAGGCTGCGGAAGATCGGAATTTTATAAGTGAGCCGCCGGAATAATCCGGGGGTTTTGCTGCTTGTGTTCATGGATACCTCCGGGGAAAGGGGTGTAAAAGGATGGGGCTGCCGACGGGAAACCGGACCTTTTGCTTCGCAAAAGCCCGGTTCGCGTTGCTCACCGGGTTACCGTCTGAAAACCGGCGAACTTTTCTGCAAGCTGGCGTCCCGGGATAGTCTGCGCCCCAGACGAGGTTCAGCAGTTTTTCACGGCTGTAGACTTTACTCGGATTGCGGATCAAAAGCTCCAGCAGGTCGAATTCTTTTGCAGTGAGATTGACCTCTCTGCCGGAAATGCTGACGCGGCGGCTTTCGCAGTCTACGCGCATATCTCCGCTTTCCAGAATGCTTTCCGGCTTTGCGATCTGTCCTCTCGCAGAGGTACGGCGCATGATCGCCTTGATGCGCGCCTTTACCTCAAGGATGTTAAAGGGCTTGGTGATATAGTCATCTGCGCCGTATTCCAGTCCCATGATTTTGTCCATGTCGTCGTTTTTGGCTGTGAGCATTACAATCGGAACATCCGAAAACTCCCGAATCTGCTGGCATACTTCGGTTCCGCTCAGTTTTGGCAGCATAATGTCGAGCAGAATCATATCAAATTTCTGCTCTTTCGCACACAGCAGCGCCTCTTCTCCGTCATATGCGCAGGTCACTTCCATTCCGTCCTGCTCCAGACTGAACCGGATTCCTTTTACAATCAGCTTTTCATCGTCCACAACCAAAACTTTCTTTGCCATGTTTCTCCCTTTTCCCGACCGGACAATCCGTTTCTCGCTGTTTGTCCGGATTCTTTCTGTCTATGATTAAACTGTAATTTTGTCTTTGATTTTTGAAAATGCAGCCTGCTTGATTCCGCTGATTTTCATGATATCCTCAATCTTTGTAAACGCTCCCTGCTGCTCCCGATAGCTTATGATCGCCTTTGCCCGGCTTTCCCCGATTCCAGGCAGCGTCATGAGTGCAGCAACGTCCGCTGTGTTGAGGTTGACCAGACCGTTATCCAAGGCCGGAGCGCTGTTGCTTCGCACATTTCTGTCTGTCGTTTGCATATCGCTGTCCGGCGAAGTCTGGATCCCGGCTTTCTTTTCTGCCTGTCCGTCGGCGCAGCTTTCCGATTTTGTCATGATATAAATCTGACAACCGTCCACGATTTCTTCCGCCAGGTTGCAGCATGCTTCATCCGCTTCCGGCAAAAAACCGCCTCCGGCCTCCACGGCGTCTATAATTCTGCTGCCTGCCGGAAGCTCATAGACCCCCGGAGCGGATACTGCTCCGCAGATGTGCACCACAAGGGTTTTTGTTTCCTCTGAAGAAGCATCGGAGAGCTCTGTCCGGTCTGTGCTTCCGGCACTTGGCTCAGCCTTGCGGTTTTGATCCGTGTCCCCGGCATTTGACTCAGCCTCGCGGTTTTGGTCTGTATTCCCGGCATTTGGTTCAGCCTCGCGGTTTTGGTCCGTGTCTTCGACCTTTGATTCTACTTTGCGGTTTCCATCCCCATAGGCTATGCTTTCCTTTTCCGACAAAAAGAGCTCTTCCCGCTGTGCCCCACAGGCCCCTAGCGTCGGGCATAGCATTGCCCACAGGATTCCCCATAAAACCACTCTCCAAAGCCGGTCTGTTCTTTTTTTCTGTTTCCAGGATCTCAATTTTTCTCCTGCGGCGCGGCATGCCGCAGCAACTGTTTGAAATATCGGCATTTTATCCTCCATTCCGCAGGCGCTTTGCGCCGAAGGAACCGCGAGCAGAACTTCCAGTTCTGCTCTGCGATCCTGGCTACTTTGTGACGCCTGCGGCACAAAGAGCTGTGTGAAAAATAAGCGATCACGCCTACTTTTCACACTATCTCCTTTTCCATGTTCGAAAAGGCCCCATTTCCTGCCGCATATCAGTATTGTATGTCAGAACCGGGTATTTGACAAGCCGGAAAGCTTTCCAAAAATGCTTCCGTCACAGCCCCTATTTCCTGTATTTTGCCAATACGGAAAGCATTTTCCCAACGTCCAGCGGTTTGGGCAGATGCTCATTCATTCCTTCCCGCTTCACCCGTTCTGCATCCTCCCAAAAGGCGTTGGCCGTCAAAGCAATGATGGGGATACTTTCGGCATCTGCACGGCCGCTGCTGCGGATCGCCCGTGCCGCCTCGCAGCCGTCCATGATCGGCATCATCAGATCGGTCAGGATCGCATCAAAGGTACCTGCCGGCTGCTCGAGATAGCGCTCCACCTCTTCTTTTCCATTGTATGCCTTTGTGATCTGTACACCTGCATCTGTCAGAAAGGTTTCCGCAATCTCCATATTCAGCTCATTGTCCTCTGCAAGAAGCACACGCATTCCGGAAAGATCCACGTTCTGATCCTCTTCTTCGATTTTCTTACATTCCTGTTCCTTGAGCCCTTCAAACAGGAGCGTGACCGTAAATATGGTTCCAACTCCTTTTTTGCTCTCCACCGTAACAGTTCCGTCCATCTTGTCGATCAGATGCTTGACGATGGACATTCCCAGTCCGGTTCCCTGGGTTACACTTTTTTTATCGGTATTTTCCCGGGAAAAGGGTTCAAACAGATGGGGAAGAAATGCTGTGCTCATGCCGATCCCGTTATCCGAAATCACTGTCTGACAGGATATCAGGTTTTCCCCGATAGCCTTTATAGTCACCTGACACAGGACATATCCTCCGGCATCCGTATATTTGATCGCATTTCCCAAAATATTGATAAAGATCTGTCTGACATGCAGAGAGCTTCCAAGCACACAGCCGACTGCTGTACCTTCTATCTGTTCTTCATACTTTAAAAGAACTCCCTTATCTGCTGCCCGGGGTTCCACGATCGTGATAATTTCCTGCCAGAGCTTTTTTAAGCAAAAGGGCTCTTTTGTAAGCTGAAGGTTTTCTTCATCCAGCTTGTTAAATTCCAGTACATCGTTAATCAACTCCAGCAGATGCTTTGCCGCAACCTTTTCCTTCGCACGGTTTGCATCCACCAGCGCTCTGTCCTCCCTGTGGCGGTCGCTGATTTCGATCATTCCGATAATGCCGTTTAACGGTGTCCGGATATCATGTGACATTCGGGACAAAAATCCGGTTTTTGCTGCATTTGCACGCTCTGCCGCCTCCTTCGCCTGCTTTAACTCCTCTTCATTTTTATCAATCGCAGCGATCGAGCGCTCCGTGATATAAAAAATGATCAAAAAAGAAAGCACCAGTACCAGAAACATGGTTGCTGCAACATAGATCAGATTTTGGTTCGCCTCTAAAATGTCGTAGGAAACTGCAAGATTATATTCCCCATATTTTTCATAGACCAGATACTGCTGTCTGTCACTGATTTTCACACTGGTCCGATACCGCTTTCCTTCCTGCAGGTTTCCTTCTTCCAGCCGGTCGGAATCCTGCAGCTCATAGAGCAATACATCCTGCCGCGTGGTTGCAAGCATTTTTCCTGTGGTGGCATTTAGCAGAAAAATATTCATTCCGGAGGTAATCGGCATCTGCCGAACCAGATTTTCCACGCTGGCACTGTTCATTTTTGCAAGCAGTCGGCTGGGGGTAATGCCAATCTGGATCATGGCCGTGCCGGAAGAATTCCAGACGATGGCATACATCATCATTTTGCCTTCTGCAGTATTCGGTACCATATCCTGACACATGGAAAGCGTTTTATCTGTCAGCATGGGCTTAAAATATCCCATTTGTTCGCCGGAAGAAAAGCTGTAGCCAAAATACTCCGGATTTGTTCCTGCCACGATACATCCGCCCGTATTGATAATGTGAATTTCGTCCACACGCAGCTGTTTTGCGATCTTGCGGTACTCCTCTGTGGTCTGGTATAGTCTTCCTTCCATTTCAAGGAGATTTGCCACTGTCTCTGCTCGCAGCGTATACTCTTCCTTCAGGGTTTCCAGAAGCGTCTGATAGCTTTCTTTATTTTCTTCGATCACATCCTCCAGCTGCTGCAGGATCATCTCGCTGGCGATCCAGGCACTATGCCGATTGTTCAGCATCTGAAAAAAAGGCTTCCTATCCATATGATAACAAACGATATCAGAATGATTCCGTAAATCCGTCTGGTTCGATTTCTATTTTTGCTCATAAAGCGGCGCTCCCTTCTTGAACTGTACACTAAGTATAGCATTTTTTCGATGTTTTACATAGTGTCTTGTGTTTCTTTGCAGACAAGTCTATACTGACCTTGTGTAGTATTAAAAACGGAGGGTTATTTTACTTTATGAGTAAGCAGGCAGCACAAAGCACAACAAATCAGATCACAGAGGGGGTCATCTGGAAACAGCTTCTGATTTTCTTTTTCCCGATTTTATTTGGAACATTTTTCCAGCAGCTCTATAACACTGCGGATGCGATCATCGTCGGCAACTTTGTCGGCAAGGAAGCGCTTGCCTCTGTTGGGGGCTCTGCTTCCACGATTATCAACCTGCTCGTCGGCTTTTTCGTCGGGCTTTCTTCCGGTGCAACTGTTATCATTTCCCAGTATTACGGCGCAGACAACAGGCGCAGGGTCAGTGATTCCGTTCATACCGCTATTGCACTGGCGATTGCAGGCGGCGTTGTCATTATGCTGATCGGTCTTGTTTCCGCACGCTTTGCCCTGACCGCGATGGGAACGCCGGACGACATCCTTTCCCTTTCCCTGACCTATATGAAAATTTATTATCTCGGCACGATTCCGTCCATGATCTACAACATGGGCTCCGGTATCCTGCGCGCTGTCGGCGATTCCAAACGGCCGCTCTATTTCCTGATCGCTTCCTGTCTGGTCAACATTGTGCTCGACCTTTTATTTGTCGCCGTGCTCGACATGGGCGTTGCCGGAGCTGCGATTGCGACGATTGCGTCCCAGTTTTTCTCCGCGATCCTGACCCTGATCGCCCTGCTGCGCACCCAGGATTCCTATCGCCTGATCGTTTCCAAAATCCGGTTTCACCGCGATCTTTTATTTGATATCATCAAAATCGGTCTGCCTGCCGGTCTGCAGTCCGCAATGTATTCGATTTCCAACCTGTTGATCCAGTCTTCCATCAACTCCTTCGGAACCGATACAATCGCAGCCTGGACCGCTTATGGAAAAGTGGACAGTATTTTCTGGATGATTATGGGTGCTTACGGCGTTTCCATCACAACCTTCGCCGGGCAGAATTTCGGCGCCGGAAAATACGACCGTATCAAAAAAAGTGTCCGCATCTGTCTCGGTCTTGCTGCCGTGACCAGCCTTTTCCTCAGCTTTATCGTTTTGAATTTCGGCGGAACGATCCTGCTTTTATTCACACGCGATGCCAATGTCATCAACATCTGCATCGGCATGATGCGTGTCGTTTCTCCCGCCTACATCACTTACATCTGCATCGAAATCCTTTCCGGTACCTGCCGCGGCTGCGGGGATTCCTTTTTCCCGATGCTGCTGACCTGCTTTGGGGTCTGTGTCCTGAGAATCCTCTGGATCACGATTGCCGTTCCCCTCAGACACGAGGTCGCAACAGTGGCATTTTCCTATCCACTGACCTGGACCATTACATCGATCTTGTTTATCCTCTATTATAAGCGTGGAAAATGGATGCAGAAGGATACCCTGCGCAATGCACCCCAGGGGCAGGGAAAGGACGCGTAAGCGCTTCTGTAAAAAAGAATATGTCGTGGCACTTTTGTCGCCTGGGATCGGACGTAAAAAACTCCCGGCAGAGCCTTTTTTAGGGGCTTTGCCGGGAGTTTCTGTTACAGAACTTTTAGCAACTGAATCAGTTTTTGCGATTTCTTCGCTCTATGATTCGTTTCTTTTACTGCAAATCTTTTAAATCCATTTTCCACTTCATAAAACTGCATCAGATGCTCTTCATTTTCTGCCTCCAGAAAAAATACCATGCCTCCGGTCATATACTGTAATTTCAGAATGGTATCAACAGCTGCCTGAAGCAACTGCTTTCCTGTAATTTTCCGATTTGCCCCATTTCTAAAATTTTTTTCCAGCTGAGCAATCAGATACGCAGAAAGTGTATATGTAAGTTCATTTTCCCGTTGCTCACTGACTCTGGCTATTTTACGTTTCGTCGTGTTACTGAACTTCTTCGCACTGACGCAAATCGGTTTAATCGCCAGCGTAAAGTAGCCTACCAGCGAAGCATCCTGACTGTGGAATACCAAATACGTTACTGACTGATTCTTCTTTGTAAATTCTATCGCCTGTTCCTTTAAAAATCGTTCAACATCGGCGTTTTTACTGCAGGAAAATTCGGAGAGAAGTTCTTTCAATTCCTCCTCTCCAAATCTTCCATTTTCTGTTGCAGCCAAATACTCACGAATGTTTAACACTGTAACCTCGTTAAGCATTTACCTCTTTTCTCTTCGCCATAAACTTTCTGATGTCTTCTGCTCCGCGCAGATGGGTAATTCTCAACTCATTTTCCGTCTTTCTGCAGAGAGATTCCATATAGGAACTTTCAATCGCATCCGCAAACAATTCTGCCTGTTTTTCTCCAGAAACCAAAAAGTTCTTTTTAATACTCGAAGTTGCTATATTTAACACCTCCCCTTATAGTATGCCGCACCAATTATCATATCTCTATTATATGCGTTTAAAACATTTTTTCAATACAATCCAAGCTGTTTACTCTGCGATTTCCGCCGATGCTTCTGCAGCAGTTTCCTGCTTCAACACTTCCGCTGCCTGCTTTGCTCCGTCTGCGTTGATCGTAATATTGCGGTTCACTTTTGCATCATAGGTTCCTGCTTTTACAACCTCCGCAAGGTCGATGCCCACGGTTTCTTTCATGGTTTCAAACAGTTTTGTCATCACTGCCGGTACGTTTCCTGCTACCTGGTCCACACCGTTTGATCCGTCCGAACCGCCGATGATCGTGATCTTGTCGATCTGGGTCAGAGGCTCTGCGATCTTGCCTGCGATATCGGGCAGCACCTTGATGAGCATTTCCGCCATTGCCGCGTTGTTGTATTTCTGATAAGCCTGCGCACGTTTTTCCATCGCTTCCGCCTCCGCAACACCTTTGGCGCGAATCGCTTCTGCTTCGGCTTCGCCGACCATGCGGATACCTTTGGCTTCCTGTTCTTTAGAGAACAGATCTGCTTCCGCCTTCGCACGCTGCGCCTCTGCAGCCTTTTCCGTTTCAAATTTCTTTGCTTCCGCTTCTTTCTGGCGTTCAAACAGCTCTGCTTCCGCTTTCTGCTGACGTTCGAATTTCTCCGCTTCCGCTTTTTTCTTAACCTGTGCATCCAGCGATTTTTCCATCGTCTCTGCTTCACGCTGTTTTAAGAGCACCAGACGTTCCTCTTTTGCAATGTTGGCATTTGCCGCAGTTACTTCGATGGTCTTTCGCTGTTCCTCTTTCTGGATCTCATATGCCGCATCCGCTTCCGCCCGCTTGCTGTCCGCGTTTTTCTGAAGCTCTGCCTTCTGCATATCCAGCTCGTTGTTCTTGATGGCGATCTCTCTTTCGGAATTGATCCGCGCGTCGTTGGACTGACGATCCGCTTCCGCCTTTGCTACCGCGATTTCTTTTTCTGCCTCAGCCTTTGCAATCGCTGCCTTTTTCTTGATCTGGGAAATGTTGTCGATACCAAGGTCATCAATGACACCATTGGAATCCGTAAAGTTCTGCACATTGAAGCTGACAACGTCCAGACCCATGGCAGCCAGGTCAGGCTCGGCATTTTCCTTTACCAGGTCCGCGAATTTCTGACGGTCGCTGACCATTTCCTCCAGACGCATGCGGCCTACGATCTCACGCATGTTGCCTTCCAGAACCTCTCTCGCTACCTGCGCAATGTACTGGGTGTTCTGATTCAGGAAGTTTTCTGCTGCCTGCTTTAATTTTTCGGGCTCGCTGGAAACCTTGACGTTAACTGCTGCGTCCACCTGAATGTTGATGTAATCCGCCGTCGGCACCGCTGCTTCTGTCTTCACATCGATCGGGATCAGCTTTAAGCTCAGCTTGTCAAGACGTTCCAGAAACGGGATCTTGATACTCGATTTCCCGATAATGATCTTTTTGCGCAGGCCGGAAATGATATACGCCGTGTCCGGAGGTGCTTTCACATACCCGGAAGCGATAATTCCAAGCAGCGCGATCACTGCGATTATGGCAACAACAACTCCTAAACTAATTCCTGTAAACATACTCATTCTCCTTTTCTCCACCGGTCTGGTGGACTCGTAAAGTAAATAGCTTCGGTCGCTGTCAGGCGACTTTTCCGGAAAAGTGCTTTTCCCCCGGAGGGTTTTGTTTCCTATGGACACCCTTTCCAACGAAACAAAAAACGAGGCCTCTATTACAGCCTGACAGCTGCAATAAAAGTCTCGCGCGTTTCATTTAATACGGACATCTGCAGCAAATCGATTATCATCTGGCTGCTTGTCGGGGTGACGGTTTCAAACCACCTCTCGGTGCTGGCTACTCCCTTTTATTGTTGAAATAAATTATAGCACTTTTTTATATTTTGTCAACACCCTGTCGATATATCGTTTTGTCAAAGAAATGTTTGCGTCAGACCGAATACATGTTTTGCGGCACCGCATTTGGAGAATATCGTCACTTGTAAAAGTTAATTCCACTTTGTAAGGGTAACTTCCACCTTGTAGGACTAACTTCCACGGGGTGGAAGTTTTTTCTTACAAAAATGGTGGTATTTATGTCAAAAAGCATCTATAATAAACCAAAAGCCGGAAAAATGCGCATCAAAATGAGAAGTCGAATTCACGTGGTCCTGGTAAGAGTTAGTGAATTCCACCCCTTAAGGTAACGATAGGAAACTCATCCAACTGCGTAGGACTCCGGCCTTTTGATTGTTTATAAGGAAATTTCTGCAGATGCAGAAATCTTTATCCTTACTTCGCCGGGGTACTTTTTATCTGATGAAATTAGCTGTGTCAAGGCCAAAGCTTTAAAAAGGTGCCTGCGGCAGCCTTGACACAGTTAATTCTCATCAGAATTGTATTAATCAAGCGAAGTAAGGATAGAAGTGTGCAATGCACACAGATAAAGAGAGTGCTTCTTTCTTTATTTGTGTTTCAATAATTCCGGTTTCAGAATGATTTCATTTGCAGGTATTTTGTGAATACCGAGTAAGTCTAATATTTCCTTGCCATAGTAGAATTCAAACATTTCATAAGGTGATTTATCACCAAGTTCAGGTCTTCCATAGGAATTGATGTGATCCATCATGAGATTGATTTCCGCCTGAGCGTACTGCCCAAGATCCGTGAATTTTGGAATGATTCTTCTTATGAATTCATGGTTATTTTCACAAGCTCCCTTCTGACCGGGAGAAGAGGGATCACAATAAAATACCCGAGACCTTATCACACCATCTGAGTCAACTTCAATACCGAAAGGATCTGAAAACTCGGTTCCGTTGTCGGCCAGACATAGGGGGAATAGTTTGGTGAAGTTATCAAACCCAAGTAATTCGTATAGATGATCAAATATGTCAGTCACAGATTTAGAGTCATTTGCTTCCCGCAAAAATGCCAGTTGAAGCTTTGGAAGTACAAAGTGAATGGTGAGTAATACAGAACCGCCCTTTATCCCTTCTACAGAATCAAGTTCAGTAACAGGGAGCGAAGGATTGTTCATTCTGTAAAGCTTATAATCATCATAGGTTCTGCCTATTCTGCAGGATTTATCAACTTTGAGAGGGACTGACTTTTTCTTTCTGGGCTTAAATCGGACCTTTCTGGGCATGTCTATGTTTCTGGCAGAAAAAAGACCACTATCGGCATAAATATAAGCGGTTTTTTCACAGCAGGAAATCTTGTCCTGATTGTTAGCAAGTATGTGATGGATAGATTGACCGTTTTTGAGTAAAGGACTTATTACGGAATCAAGCTGTTTCAATTCATCTTCGCAGAGATTAAAGCCTGAACGTGATTCGCTGCGCACCAATTCATACTCTTTTTGCGCGGAAAGAGCTTTATAGAATCTTTTCTCAAGGGTGCAGCTGTTTAACAGATCACAACCATTACATACGTAGGGAGCCTTGGATAGTTTGGGACATTCCTCTTTGGAGTAGTCCGAACAGGAGGTTGTACAATGCCCACAGGCACTGCATTTGTTACGGTTTTTATGACGTTCGCAGGCAAGGCATATATCGCCGTAATGGAAACAGTGCTTTCTGTTCAGGCAGTCGTTAAAAGGTCTATAAGGAGCACCTTTCTTTTCAAATATGATATGAGCTTTCACTTCTTTGGATACAGTGGTACAGTCCTTAAGAATCTGTTTGCCAATGGCTTTAAAACTCATATTTTTATTAAGAGAATGCTCAATTACGTATCTTTCATCAAAAACTAAATGTTTATTCTTATTCATATGTTTCTCCAGTTCCGGCCGGAGCTTAGAGATGGACGAATAAGAATAAGATAGCATTAAGAATAAGTAACTTCCACACCTGATGTTTGGAGGTAGTAAGTTCCACATCGAATTAGATAGGGGTGGAAGTAAGTTTTACAAATGAGTGGATTGTAAAAAAGTAAGAAAAAAGCAAAAACTGATTGACAACTAAAAAAGGATAATGCTATACTGAAGTTCCACCGCAGGGAATGCGATGGAACTTCTTTTTTTAAAAAAGAAGAAAAAGTGCTTGACATCGACGAATAGTCTTGATACAATTTATGACTGTTGCGGCGAACGAAAGCAACACGGATTTCTGAAAAGAAATTCAAA
>ERZ780190.2298-NODE-2298-length-14768-cov-5.757018_pt1 | contig 14768 bp, 7 predicted proteins | sample MGYA00510980_ERZ780190 | MGnify/ENA primary metagenome ERZ780190 (study PRJEB29588, sample SAMEA1972188) | human gut metagenome | biome: human gut; feature: human-associated habitat; material: faeces | place: Denmark | collected 2008/2010 ... | reverse complement strand
TCAGTCGAAAGCTGTTGGGAATGAGGACGGAGGACAGCGTTTCCCCTATACCCTTTTCCGGGCCTCCCGTCCGCCGAGAGTTCCCGCGTTGAAGTGCGTATTGGTTTAAAAGGCGAGCAGTATCAAAAAACGGCAAACAGGCTTTCAGTAAGCACAAGGGCCTTTGGAAAGGGAAAGAGGGGCTCCGCTCCGGAAGCTTGGAAAAAAGGATGTTTCTCAGAAAAGCATCCCCTTCTCCAGAGCCTCTATCCTCTTTCAAAGCGAATCCGCTCTAAAAGGAGTTTCCATGACACAGGCTGTGCGCAACATCGGCGTCATCGCGCATATCGATGCGGGGAAAACCACCCTCTCCGAGAGGATGCTGTTCTATACCCGTAAAATCCACCGCATGGGCGAGGTCCACGACGGCACGGCCACCATGGACTACCTGCCCGAGGAACAAGAGCGGGGCATCACCATCACCTCGGCCTGCACGACCTGCGAATGGAACGGAACGACCGTCAACATCATCGATACGCCCGGACATGCGGACTTCGGCGGTGAAGTAGAACGTGTCCTGAAAATGGTAAACGGTGTCGTACTTGTAGTCGATGCCTTTGAAGGCGCCATGCCGCAGACCAAATTCGTACTGAGAAAAGCACTGGAATTAGACCTTCCGGTTATCGTCTGCATCAATAAGATCGACCGCCCGGAAGCCCGCCCGGATGAAGTTATCGACGAAGTGCTCGAGCTTCTGATGGACCTCGATGCATCTGACGAACAGCTTGACTGTCCGTTTCTGTACGCATCCGCAAAGATGGGTCATGCCGTACTCGATCTGAACGATACCCCGAAGGATATGACTCCTCTGTTCGAGACCATCCTGAAATACATCCCGGCTCCGACCGGCGATCCGGAAGCTGGCACACAGCTTCTGATCAGTACCATCGACTACAACGAATACGTTGGACGTATCGGTGTCGGCAAAGTTGAAAACGGAACGATCCGCGTGAACCAGGACGTTATGCTGGTCAACCACCACGATCTGACCAAGAAGAAAAAAGTAAAGGTCAGCAAACTGTATGAATTTGACGGACTGAAAAAAGTAGAGGTTACTGAGGCAGGCATCGGTTCTATCGTTGCTGTTTCCGGTATCCCGGATATCCACATCGGAGATACTCTCTGCGGCGATCTGGACAACCCGGTTTCCATCCCGTTCCAGAAAATCTCCGAGCCGACCATTTCCATGAACTTCATCGTAAACGACAGCCCGCTGGCCGGTAAAGAAGGTAAATACGTTACCTCCCGCCACCTGCGCGACCGTCTGATGCGTGAGCTGAACACCGACGTTTCCCTGCGTGTCGAGGAGACGGATTCCGCAGACTGCTTCAAGGTTTCCGGCCGTGGTGAGCTGCATCTGTCCGTCCTGATCGAAAATATGCGCCGTGAGGGATATGAGTTTGCAGTAAGTAAGGCAGAAGTTATCTACAAAGAGGACGAGCGCGGACGCAAATTAGAGCCAATGGAAATCGCTTACGTTGACGTTCCGGACGAGTTCTCCGGTACCGTCATCCAGCTCCTCAGCGAGCGTAAAGGCGAGCTTCACGGCATGAGCCGCGCAAGCGATGGTTCCACCCGTCTGGAGTTCGAAATCCCGGCACGAGGCCTGATTGGTTTCCGTGGAATCTTCATGACCTCCACCAAAGGAACTGGTATCCTGAACACCGAGTTTGAAGATTACGCACCGTACAAGGGCGACATTGAATACCGCAAACAGGGTTCCCTGATCGCTTTCGAGGCAGGCGAGTCCGTTACCTACGGTCTGTACTCCGCACAGGAGCGCGGTACTCTGTTCATCGGACCTGGCGAGAAGGTTTACGCCGGTATGGTCATCGGACAGAACGGTAAGGCCGAGGATATCGAGCTGAACGTCTGCAAAACGAAGCACCTGACCAACACCCGTACGTCCTCCTCCGACGAGGCACTGCGTCTGACTCCGCCGAGAATCCTTTCTCTGGAGCAGGCTCTGGACTTCATCGACAAGGACGAGCTTCTTGAGGTTACTCCGGTTTCCTTACGTATCCGTAAGAAAGAGCTGGATTCCAGACTTCGTAAGAGAGCGGCAATGAAATAATTTTTGTAACGTTTTTGACAAGAACCGCCGGTTTCCTCTGTTTTAAGAGTGAACCGGCGGTTCTTTTTATTTGTCATTTTTCTGTTTTACTCGTTTGTTGCTCCGTTATGGAAGCCGTAGTATGTCTCCCCTGCGGCGAGATCCACGCCGTTTGCTGCGGCAAGTGTATGAATCGTAACAAGTTCATACCCCCGGTTTATCAGCTCCGGTACAATCGTTGCACAGGACTCTACAGTCGCCTCATGGATATCGTGCATCAGGATAATGTCTCCCGGGCTTACGTTGTTGAGGACAGCACTGATGTTCGCCTGGACATTTTTCGTCTCCCAGTCCAGGGTATCGACATCCCACATGATGCTGGGACGACCGATCTCCGCGAGCAGATCGTCGGTGCTGTTTCCATAGGGAAAACGGACAACCGTTGCACCCTGACCGTTGTTGTACTGGGCAATCAGATCATCTGTCATCTGGAACTGTGCAAGCCCATCATCAACACTCAGTTTTTTCATATTCGGGTGCGAATAAGAGTGGTTTCCCAGCTCGCAGCCAAGCGCCGCCATACGCGGAATGGTGTCTGCGCCGTATTTCTCAACGTTGCTTCCGAGCATAAAGAACGTCGCCTGCGCGCCATACTGCTCCAGCGTATCGAGAAGCTCCCCTGTGTAGACATCCGGGCCGTCATCAAAGGTCAGTGCAACCATCATCGAGCCGTTGCGGTCTGGCTGGTAAACACCCTGGTCATCAAAGTAACAGCCTTTTCCGCCGATCGGTTTCCAGCCGGTCGCCATGTAACCATTGGAATCAAAATGGTACTGGTTTCCGTCGATATCTGCCCAGCCGTTGACGTAGTACGTTGTGGCATCCGTTGCGTACCACCAGCCCGACGAGCTGTACTGCCATCCCGGCGTCTCATTCGGCGGCGTGGTCTCCGCAAGCTTCTTAATTCCCGCATTTCCCGATCCGTCCTCCGCCTCCGGCGCCGTCTCGCTCACCGTCTTTGCGGCTGTGTCATTACTCAGTACAATTCCTTTTTTCGCAAGCTGCGCTCCCGCAAATTTCCAGATAAGCGCAAGAAAAAGAAGGCCGATTACCACACACAGGGAAATCCGTGATACTTTCTGCATCATCTGTTTGCGGCGCATCTGCTTTCTTCTCTGTTTCAATGATTTTCTTTCCATATGATCTGTTTATACTCCATCGTCCCGCCCCTTTGCGGAACTTTCTTCCATCGTAACACAAACGTTTTTCGACATTTTTCTACTTACTATCATAACGTGATCTGACCTAAGATGCAAGGCACAAATTCTTACATTTTTCCACTTCTGGTAAATTAATGTTTATCGTTTCTTAACATCTTGTCACAAAAAAAGAGTGACTCTGCACCCATGGTAAAAGCGGATACAAAATCACTCTTTGTCACTCTCTTTTAAAAAACCTGGTTTCTTTCTGGTGCTTTGCCACCAAATCACAGGTCTTCCACCTGTCCAGCCTGATTATCCTCTCTGCTTAAGAGTAACTGCAAAATTTTAACGTTGCCAGAACAACAGAAGCAAACACCTTATGCCTCATGTCCTATTTTAGGAAGAGATTTCTCTCTTGGTATTTCTATTGTACACAGAGTTCTCAGAAATATCAACCGTTTTCTCAAAATCACTTCGACAGCTCAACGCCCTTCAGGAAATCGCTGCCCATCACCCATTTTTCGTTTTCCAGCGTCACAACGGACTCGAGTTTCCAGGTGACGGTCTCTATTTTGGTTTTGCGGAAGAAATGGAGGAAACGGGTTCGTCGCTCGATCGCAGCGGTCACGTTGGTTTCGATCTTCATCTGGTTGGATTCGTTGGTTACGGTTGTGGAGACGCTGCTCACGGTGATGCTGGTGATTCCGGTGTTGGTGTCGCTGTTCAGGTAGGCATCGCAGAGCTGCTGGTACTGTTCTTTGGCGGTTTTCTGTACGGCGGTGTCGGCGGAAAATTCATTTTTGATGGTGCTGAAGGATTTTCCGGCGGCTGCGGCTGTGAATACCTTGTCCAGGGACTCTTCTGCGCGGTCGGCGATGGTTTTGCCGGTGGAATCGTTGAGTTTTAAATCCGGCAGGAATTCCATGCTGCTGTTGTCCTGCACGAGGACGATCTCGCGGTATGGGTCTTTCTGTTTTTCGGTCAGTTCAATGGTGTGGCCGCCGAGGAAGAGATACGGGATTTTGTAGATGCTGACGTTATCTGCCGTCTTTTTTAAATACTTTTTCCCGACCTGCACGCCGTCCAGATAGAACGAGGCATCCGCCGGGACGGTGATTTCGACATCCGTCACGCAGCTGTCTTTCGGCACAACGTACCACTCTTTGAAGTTCCATTTTACGGTATCCCCGGCGGCGATCTCCAATGTTTCTTCCTGCGAGTCGCTCATGCCTTTTAACGTGTACCGCACAGTATAAATCCTGTTTTCCCCGGTCTCAAGATTCTGTTTTCTGCGCATGAAAAAGCTCTTGATCTCCGGTGTTTCCTGCCCGTCAGTGCCGTCCTGTTTTGCTTTCCAGGTCATTGCATTGACGTAGTTCTTCCGCGACAGAAACGTGCTGTCCGGGAACTGGCATACATCGTACGCGCTGTTCCAGTCTCCTGCCAGGCATGCTTCCACGTAATTCCGTCCTGCCGCCTGCGGCGCATACAGATACGCGCCTGCCATAAAAAATACGGCGCACAGAATCAGAAACAGACTGAGATTCACGATCAGAATCCGCAGACTCATCGGCAGATCACGAAATTTTGCCGCCCGTATTTTCACAGAAAGCTCCGTCGTCTCTTCTCCGTCTTTTTCCACATGGCGGAATCTTTTTCCTTTTCTTTTCCACTTCTGGAGCATAGTTTACCTCATCTTTTCCTCTTATTTAGACTGTTCTTTCACCGCATACGTATGCACCCGGTCGCTCTTCTGGCTGTATGCCTCTCCCTCGGAATAATACTCCTCCGATGTCGTGGAAAAACGCGTAATCGTCTCTTTCACACGCTCTCCCGCCGTTTGCTGGTGGAGAAACAGCGCTGCAATCATCAGAATCACAAATATATCCAGAATCAGTACCGCCGCATTTGCCACGATGCCAGGTAATTTTTTTATCCACATAGGCTTCCCTCTTTTCTGTCTCCATTGTAACAAAATGCTCCCGAAAACACAAGGAAAGCAGAGACCCCGGCGAACCGAAAATTCTCTGCTTTTCACAAATGACATATTTATTTTTTAACCTTGTTTCAATCCACAGTCGGTAATTTCACAGAGTCTGACATGTCAGCAGAATGCTGACTGTGGTTTGCCTCATGTCAGTGGGGGATACCGATTTCTCTCCGCCCGCCACTGCCGTTAACTTTCTTATTTGCAATTCATCTCACCACCTATAGAGGTGGGAGAATCCTTGCTATTATTTGTTGAAGGGTTTACTCCTCGGTATCATCCTTTGACGGAATCATTTCCTCAAAGTCGAAGTCGAGCATCGGCTCTTCCTCTTCAGCTGACGGTTCTTCAACCGGAGCTTCTGCCATCGGAGCTGCCGGAGCATCGTCCTCAAGATCTTCGGTCAGAATCAGATCCTCGTCCTCTTCTTCCTCGATCATGCTGTCGGTATTCAGATGAATGTTGCTGTAGCACTTCATACCGGTACCGGCCGGGATCGGTTTACCGATGATAACGTTCTCTTTCAGGCCTACCAGATGGTCAACCTTACCCTTGATAGCAGCGTCGGTCAGAACCTTGGTGGTCTCCTGGAAGGATGCTGCGGACAGGAAGGAATCGGATGCCAGGGATGCTTTTGTGATACCAAGCAGTACCTGTTTTCCTTCTGCCGGCTCTTTGCCTTCTGCGATCAGAGCTTTGTTGGTCTCGTCGTAATCCAGGAAGTCTACCATGTCGCCCGGAAGGAATTCGGTATCTCCGTTCTCCTCGATGCGGATCTTCTTCAGCATCTGGCGAACGATAACCTCGATATGCTTATCGTTGATTTCTACACCCTGCAGACGGTAAACTCGCTGTACCTCGCGGATCATGTAATCCTGAACGGCACGTACACCTTTGATCTTCAGGATATCATGCGGGTTGACAGAACCCTCGGTCAGCTCGTCTCCGGCTTCCAGAACTGTTCCGTCTGCGATCTTAATACGGGATCCGTAAGGGATCAGGTATGTCTTGGATACGCCGTCTTCCGGATTGGTAACAACGATTTCGCGTTTCTTCTTGGTGTCTTTGATCTGTGCAACACCGGCGATTTCGGTGATGATGGCAAGTCCTTTCGGCTTTCTTGCCTCGAAAAGCTCCTCGACACGAGGAAGACCCTGTGTGATATCTCCACCGGCAACACCACCGGTATGGAAGGTACGCATGGTCAGCTGTGTACCAGGCTCACCGATCGACTGTGCTGCGATAATTCCGACAGACTCACCAACCTGTACTGCCTCGCCGGTTGCCATGTTGGCACCATAGCATTTTGCGCAGATTCCGTTACCGGAACGGCAGGTAAGAATGGTACGGATTTTTACTTTTGTATAATGCTCACCGTTCTCGTTGATGCCGTCTTTGATGACACGGGCAGCACGTTTCGGGGTGATCATATGGTTTGCTTTTACAATGACGTTGCCGTCCTTGTCTTTGATCGTCTCGCAGGAGAAACGACCTGTGATACGATCCTGCAGACTCTCGATCTGCTCTTTTCCGTCTGTGAACTCGCTGACCCACATACCCGGAATTTCGTCCTTGCCCTCGGCACAGTCGATTTCACGGATGATCAGGTCCTGAGAAACGTCTACCAGACGACGGGTCAGGTAACCAGAGTCGGCGGTACGAAGCGCGGTATCGGACATACCTTTTCGTGCTCCATGTGCGGACATGAAGTATTCCAGTACCTGAAGACCTTCACGGAAGTTTGACTTGATCGGCAGCTCGATGGTGTGTCCGGTTGTATCGGCCATCAGTCCTCGCATACCGGCCAGCTGTTTGATCTGCTTATCGGAACCACGGGCTCCGGAGTCAGCCATCATGAAGATGTTATTGTATTTATCCAGTCCGTCGAGCAGTGCTTTTGTCAGCGCATCGTCGGTCTTCTTCCAGGTATCTACAACCTCTTTGTAACGCTCTTCGTCTGTAATCAGACCACGTTTGAAGTTTCTTGTAATCTTGTCTACCGTTGCCTGTGCTTCGGCGAGCATCTCCGGCTTCTGCGGCGGCACGGTCATATCGGAAATGGATACGGTCATGGCTGCACGGGTGGAGTATTTATATCCGGTTGCCTTGATATAGTCCAGAACCTCTGCGGTTTTGGTAGCTCCGTGTGTATTGATGACTTTTTCCAGAATCTGTTTCAGCTGTTTCTTTGCAACGAGGAAATCAACCTCAAGCGCAAGCTCGTTACCCGGAACCGTACGGTCTACGTATCCCAGATCCTGCGGCAGAATCTCATTGAAGAGGAATCTTCCGAGTGTGGAGCTTACGTTCTGCTGCATTACAGTACCATCTTCCATCTCTTTTTCGCAGCGGATGGTAATCTTGGTCTGCAGGGTAATGTATCCGTTTTCATATGCCAGGATAGCTTCATTCATATCGCGGAAGAAGCTTCCCTCGCCCTTCTCGCCCGGACGCTCCTGGGTCAGATAATAGATACCAAGAACCATATCCTGTGAAGGAACGGCTACCGGACCACCATCGGACGGTTTCAGAAGGTTGTTCGGAGAAAGAAGCATGAAACGGCACTCTGCCTGTGCTTCTACGGACAGCGGCAGATGGACAGCCATCTGGTCACCGTCGAAGTCGGCGTTGAATGCGGTACAAACCAGCGGATGCAGTTTGATTGCTTTACCTTCTACCAGAATCGGCTCGAATGCCTGGATACCCAGACGATGCAGTGTAGGAGCACGGTTTAACATAACCGGATGCTCTTTGATTACATCCTCGAGAACGTCCCAAACCTCCGGCTGAAGGCGCTCTACCATCTTCTTTGCATTTTTAATGTTATGAGCGGTTCCGTTGGAAACCAGCTCTTTCATAACGAACGGTTTAAACAGCTCGATCGCCATCTCTTTCGGCAGACCGCACTGGTAAATCTTTAACTCCGGTCCTACAACGATAACGGAACGTCCGGAATAGTCAACTCGCTTACCCAGAAGGTTCTGACGGAAACGTCCCTGTTTACCCTTTAACATATCAGAAAGAGACTTGAGGGCACGGTTGCCAGGACCGGTAACCGGACGACCACGGCGGCCATTATCAATTAATGCGTCAACTGCCTCCTGAAGCATACGTTTCTCGTTGCGCACGATGATATCCGGTGCGCCGAGCTCCAGAAGTCTTGCAAGACGGTTGTTACGGTTGATAATACGACGATACAGATCGTTTAAGTCGGAAGTTGCGAAACGTCCGCCATCCAGCTGTACCATCGGACGGATATCCGGCGGGATAACCGGGACAACGGTCATGATCATCCACTCCGGTTTGTTGCCGGAATTTCTGAATGCCTCTACGACTTCCAGACGCTTGATGATGCGGGCACGCTTCTGTCCGGTTGCATCCTGTAACTGGTTTCTCAGATCCTCAGAATCCTTCTCCAGGTCGATCGCCTTTAAAAGCTCCTGAATCGCCTCGGCACCCATGCCGACACGGAAAGAACCGTAACCGTATTTCTCGATCTCGTCACGGTACTCCTTCTCAGACAGAACCTGCTTCATCTGCAGTCCGGTCTGTCCCGGATCCAGCACGATATAGGAAGCGAAGTACAGAACCTTCTCCAGAGTTCTCGGAGAAATGTCCAGAATCAGACCCATGCGGCTCGGAATTCCCTTGAAATACCAGATGTGGGAAACCGGAGCTGCAAGCTCGATATGACCCATGCGCTCACGGCGGACGCTGGCTTTTGTAACCTCAACGCCGCAGCGGTCACAGATAACACCTTTATATCTGATTTTTTTATATTTACCACAGTGGCACTCCCAGTCCTTGCTCGGTCCAAAGATTCTCTCACAGAACAGGCCGTCTTTCTCCGGCTTTAATGTTCTGTAGTTGATGGTCTCCGGCTTTTTAACCTCGCCGTGAGACCACTCCAGAATCTTTTCAGGGGATGCCAAACCGATCTTGATTGCGTCAAATGTCAATGGTTGATATGTTTCATTTGTCTCTGGCATGAGCGGTACTCCCTCCTATCGATTATTCTTCGTCGTCAGATCCATTATCATCGGAAACGTCTGCATAGTCATCGTCCGTATAGCCGTCTGCCTCTGCTGTATACTCATCGTGCTCTACATCGGTCAGCTCACCATCTTTAAATTCCTGCTCCTGGTAACCGTAGTTGCCGAAGGACTCATTCTGAGAGTAACGCTTGCTGTCACCCTCGATGACGGAACGAAGATCGGTATCGCCTTCGTCGATGTTCTCCTTGAGCTCGATCTCGGAACCGTCTTCTGCCAGAACTCTGACATCCAGACCCAGGGACTGAAGCTCTTTTAAGAGTACCTTGAAGGACTCCGGAATACCCGGCTCCGGAATATTCTCGCCCTTGATGATTGCCTCGTATGTCTTCACACGACCTACCACATCATCGGACTTCACGGTCAGGATCTCCTGCAGCGTGTAGGATGCGCCATACGCCTCCAGAGCCCAAACCTCCATCTCTCCGAAACGCTGGCCACCGAACTGAGCTTTACCACCCAGCGGCTGCTGTGTAACGAGGGAGTAAGGACCTGTGGAACGTGCATGAATCTTATCATCAACCAGATGATGCAGTTTCAGGTAATGCATGTGTCCGATTGTAACCGGGCTGTCGAAGTATTCGCCGGTACGTCCATCTCTCAGACGGACTTTACCGTCGCGTCCGATCGGAACGCCCTTCCAGAGTTTTCTGTGCTCCAGATGGGTACCCAGATACTCCATAACTTCCGGATCTACAATATCTTTATATTTTGCTTCGAACTCTTCCCAGGAGGTGTTGACATAGTCATTTGCCATCTCCAGAGTGTTCTGAATATCTTTCTCGTCTGCACCGTCGAAAATCGGGGTGGATACATCAAAACCAAGTGCTTTGGCAGCAAGGCTTAAATGAATCTCCAGGACCTGTCCGATATTCATACGGGACGGTACGCCCAGTGGGTTCAGTACGATGTCGAGCGGACGGCCATTCGGAAGGAACGGCATATCCTCAACCGGAAGTACACGGGAAACGACACCCTTGTTACCATGACGGCCAGCCATCTTATCGCCGACGGAAATCTTTCTCTTCTGTGCAATGTAGATACGAACGGTCTTATTTACACCCGGAGCCAGCTCGTCGCCGTTCTCTCTTGTAAATACCTTCGCATCAATGATGATACCGTATGCACCATGCGGTACTTTCAGGGAGGTATCACGAACCTCTCTTGCCTTCTCACCGAAGATCGCACGTAACAGGCGCTCTTCTGCGGTCAGCTCGGTCTCTCCCTTCGGAGTAACCTTACCTACCAGGATATCACCGGCACGAACCTCTGCACCGATGCGGATGATACCGCGCTCGTCCAGATCTTTCAGTGCATCCTCGCCGACACCCGGAACATCTCTTGTGATCTCTTCCGGTCCCAGCTTGGTATCACGTGCTTCTGCCTCGTATTCCTCGATATGGACGGAGGTATATACATCCTCCTGAACCAGACGCTCAGACAGAAGAACGGCATCCTCGTAGTTGTAGCCTTCCCAGGTCATGAAGCCGATCAGCGGGTTTTTGCCCAGACCGATCTCACCGTTGCAGGTGGACGGACCATCTGCGATAACCTCGCCAGCTTCGACATGGTCATTCTTGTATACAATCGGTTTCTGATTGTAGCAGTTGGACTGGTTACTTCTCTTGAATTTTGTCAGATGGTATACATCGCGGTTTCCATCGGAATCTCTCTTGATGATGATCTCGTTGGAAGCGGAGCGCTCAACCACACCGGCATTCTTTGCAACGACACACACACCGGAGTCAACAGCTGCCTTCGCGGAAATACCGGTATCGACAACGGCTCTCTCGGTGGTCAGAAGCGGTACCGCCTGACGCTGCATGTTTGATCCCATCAGAGCACGGTTCGCATCGTCGTTCTGCAGGAACGGAATCATGGAAGTAGCTACGGAGAATACCATCTTCGGGGATACGTCCATCAGGTCGATTTTCTTCTTCTGGAACTCGGAAGTCTCCTCACGGAAACGACCAGATACGTTATTGTGGACGAAGTGTCCTTCTTCGTCTAACTGCTCGTTTGCCTGTGCAACAACGAAGTTATCTTCCTCGTCTGCTGTCAGGTATACAACCTCATCCGTAACAACCGGGTTGGACGGATCGGTTTTATCTACTACACGGTACGGAGCTTCGATGAAACCGTACTCATTGACACGTGCGTAAGATGCCAGGGAGTTGATCAGACCGATGTTCGGTCCCTCAGGTGTCTCGATCGGGCACATACGGCCATAGTGTGTGTAGTGTACATCTCGTACCTCGAATCCGGCACGGTCCCTTGACAGACCGCCAGGACCCAGGGCGGAAAGACGTCTCTTATGGGTCAGCTCGGACAGCGGGTTGTTCTGATCCATGAACTGGGACAGCTGGGAACTTCCGAAGAACTCCTTGACTGCTGCTGTAACCGGCTTGATATTGATCAGGGACTGGGCAGAAACACCTTCCATGTCCTGTGTTGTCATACGCTCACGTACCACACGCTCCATACGGGACAGACCGATACGGTACTGGTTCTGAAGCAGCTCGCCGACCGCACGGATACGACGGTTGCCCAGATGGTCGATATCATCTGGATTGCCGATGCCGCCTTCCAGATGCATGTTGTAGTTGATGGAAGCGATGATATCTTCCTTCGTAATGTGCTTCGGAATCAGGTCATGGATATCTCTGCGGATAATCTCTTTTAACTCCTCATCAGAAGCGCCGGCATTTTCTTCCAGAATACCCTGGAGAACCGGATAGAATACTAACTCTGTGACGCCTACTTCTTCCGGATCGAAATTCACATAAGCGCCCAGATCTACCATCATGTTAGAAAGAACCTTGTGATTCTTCTTCTCACCCTGAATCCATACAAACGGAACGCCTGCGTTCTGGATGTCAGTAGCAAGTTCCTTGGTAACCTTTGTTCCCTGCTCCGCCAGAATCTCTCCGGTAGTTGTATCAACCACATCCTCAGCCAGAACGTGACCTACGATACGGTTCTTAAAGTGAAGCTTTTTATTGAATTTATAACGACCTACCTTTGCCAGATCGTAGCGGCGCGGATCGAAGAACATGCTGTTTAACAGGCTCTCTGCGCTGTCTACGGAAAGCGGCTCACCCGGACGAATCTTCTTATATAATTCCAGAAGACCATCCTGGTAGTTGTTGGACGGATCCTTCTCGAAGCTCTTCTCCAGTTTCAGCTCATCGCCGAACAGGTCAATGATCTCGGCGTTAGTACCGTAACCAAGAGCACGGATCAGAACAGTAACAGGAACTTTTCTGGTCCGGTCTACACGCACGTAGAAAATGTCGTTGGAATCTGTCTCATACTCCAGCCAGGCACCCCGGTTCGGGATAACGGTGCAGCTGTATAACTCTGTACCGATCTTATCGTGCGCGATTCCATAATAAATACCAGGGGAACGAACAAGCTGGCTGACGATAACTCGCTCCGCTCCGTTGATAACGAAGGAGCCGGTGTCGGTCATAAGTGGAAGATCACCCATGAAAATCTCATGTTCATTGATCTCATCTTTATCTTTATTGCAAAGTCTTACCTTTACCTTCAGAGGAGCTGCATAGGTCGCATCGCGCTCTTTGCACTCTTCGATCGTATATTTGATATCGTTTTTACACAGTGTAAAATCCACAAATTCCAGACTCAAGTGACCTGCGAAATCCGTGATCGGGGAGATATCAGCAAACACTTCTTTCAGTCCCTCATCCAGGAACCACTGATACGAGTTTTTCTGAATCTCAATCAAATTCGGCATTTCCAGAACTTCTTTTTGTCTTGAGAAGGTCATCCTTACACCTTTACCGGTTTTTACCGGACGCATCCTGCTTTTCTCCATTCGATGTTTCACCCCTGTTTTCTTTCTATCTCTATGGTTTGCATTTTTCCATCTCCGAACCAGCCTTGTTTCATGCCGCCGGAGCTGCACTGTCATTTGGGCATACGAATACCCGGAAAACACAGTTTTCCACAATAGTGCATTCTCCATCTTAGCATGGGATTTGATGGGTGTCAAGTGGTTTTTTTGATAGATTTGGAATAAATTTGGAATAATTATGAAAAAGTTTTCTCAAAAAACACCAGAATCCGGACAGACAACAGACGCCGCTCCCCAGATGATAGCGGCGTCCGATTTTTTATAGAAATTTTATGCAAATAAATTCGGTAAAAATGTAACGGTCTGTGGAATATAGGTAATCACCAAAAGGACAATCAGAAGGACTGCTAACATAGGGAGCAAATCCCGCATCTGGTCTTTCAGGCTTACCTTGGCAATCGATCCCGATACAAACAGGCACACGCCCAGCGGAGGCGTACACATTCCAATCGTCAGATTAACAGCCATTACAAGACCAAAATGAATCAAATCAATTCCCATAGCCTGTACTAACGGCAGAAACAGAGGGGTAAGATTGAAAATGAGAAGTAGAGGGTATCCATTCCCTTAATCGCATCACAAACAAGCCATCTTTCGGTGGCTGTTTTAAAAATTGAATATCGTATACACTAAGGCTATGCAGTTGCTGACTTGATTTTATAACCTTGATTTCTGGCGATCATGAGTGCCTGCTCTACGGTAATTTCACGATCCACAGGTGGTAAATCAGATTTTCGATAAAGTTCAGCATTATAGTTTTCCCCGTTCTTCAACATGTGGTATAATGCGGTAAGAAGCATTCTTGCTATTGCAATGATTGCTTTCTTGTGACCGCGACGTTTTTTGATACGGAGATAGCGGTTGCGAATTTCAGGATGCTTATTACTTTTAACAACAGCGTTTGCACACTGTACTAAAAGAGGTTTGATGTAGCATCCGGCCTTGGAAACCCGGACAGATTTTTTCTTCCCTGCACTTTCATTGTTGGTCGGAGTAAGGCCAGCCCATGAACACAAGTGTTTCGCCGAAGGAAAAGCCTCCATATTGGTACCGATTTCGGAAATGATTCCGATGGCAGTGAAGTTACTGCTGATACCAGGAGCGGTTTGGAGAATGGTAAGTTCCTGCTGATAGGGAGCGGCGAGCGCAAGAATGAGTTCTTCAAGCTCTGCTTTCCGAGCTTCAAGGTTTTCATAATGAGCTTTGATTACTTTGAGCTTACCTGCCTGTTCCGGAGTGATATATCCGTCAATGGCATCACGAAGTTCAGGAAGTTTCTTTTTTAAACTTTTGAAAACAAGAGGTTCAAGGTCAAAGGAAGTATCTGCGGGATCTTCCAAAATCTTATCCAGTATCGCCTGAGCAGATTTGCCGAAGGTGTCCGAGACAACGTTTCCCAACTGGATATTGGAAACCGTGAGACAGTTCTGCAAACGATTCTTTTCGCTTGATTTGAAGCAGGTTAGTTTGAAGCGGTAACGCATGAGGTCGCGAAGCTGGCGAATGTCAGCAGGTGGCATAAAGCTTCCAGCAACAAGGTCATGCTTAAACAGGTCAG
>ERZ780190.2282-NODE-2282-length-14855-cov-4.060338_pt1 | contig 14855 bp, 10 predicted proteins | sample MGYA00510980_ERZ780190 | MGnify/ENA primary metagenome ERZ780190 (study PRJEB29588, sample SAMEA1972188) | human gut metagenome | biome: human gut; feature: human-associated habitat; material: faeces | place: Denmark | collected 2008/2010 ... | reverse complement strand
ATGGCCCGTTTCCGTTTCATGCTCGATTATTCTGATGAAGCCGTCTGTATGAATGACTCTCCTTTGGCCCGTGGTGAGAAGGTCCGTGTCATAAAAGGTCCTTTGAGCGGTCTTGTCGGCGAACTGGTGACTGTCGGTGGCCGGAGTAAGATTGCCGTCCGTTTGAATATGCTCGGCTGTGCTTGTGTCGATATGCCGATCGGTTATGTAGAACCTATTCACTTAATCAATGATACTTCGAAAGTTTAGTGTTTTGTTATTGATCCTTCTGTCGGGATCATCTCCTCTTTTCGCTCAGAGTATGAGCGACTCTCAAGTATTGGAATATGTCAAAGAGGGGATTAGACAAGGGAAAGAGCAAAAACAGCTTGCCTCCGAGTTAGCCCGCAAGGGTGTAACCAAGGAGCAGGCCCTGCGTGTGAAGCAGCTCTATGAGCAGCAGAACAACGTGAACGTTTCCAACGCCACGGGTACGGATATCAACGAATCCCGCCTTCGTGAAGAGATGAAGGAGAACACCTCGGATATGTTGGAGGACCACCCTAGTACCCAAGACCTCGCACGCGGTAATCAGGTCTTCGGACGTAACATCTTCAACACCCGTAATCTGACCTTCGAACCCAGTGTCAATATCGCCACCCCCTTGAATTACCGCCTTGGCCCCGGTGACGAAGTGATAATCGATATCTGGGGGGCGAGCCAGAATACTATCCGCCAGCAGATCTCTCCCGACGGCACTATCAATATCCAGAAGATAGGCCCCGTCAACCTGAACGGACTTACGATCGCTGAAGCGAACGACTATCTCAAGAAGACATTAAACAAGATCTATAACGGTCTTAATAATACGAACGACCCGACCTCTGACATCCGTCTGACACTCGGCAGCATCCGTACTATCCAGATCAATGTCATGGGTGAAGTGGTCCAGCCGGGCACCTACTCCCTTTCCTCCTTTGCCACTGTCTTTCACGCGCTTTACCGTGCGGGAGGTGTGAGTGACATCGGCAGCCTGCGCAATGTCCAACTGGTCCGTAACGGCAGGAACATCGCTACAATCGACGTCTACCAGTTTATCATGAAAGGTAACATTCAGGACGATATCCGTCTTCAGGAAGGTGACGTTGTGATAGTTCCCGCTTATGAGGTACTGGTCAAGATCGACGGCAAGGTGAAACGTCCGATGCGTTTTGAGATGAAGAAGGACGAGAACCTTTCCACGCTTATCAGCTATGCCGGCGGCTTTGAAGCCGACGCCTACACCCGTTCTTTGCGTGTGGTCCGCCAGAACGGTCAGGAATATGAAGTCAACACGGTCAAGGACATGGATTACAGTGTCTATAAGATGCGCAACGGCGATGTTGTGACGGCCGAAGCTATCCTTAACCGCTTCATCAACAAGCTTGAAATCCGCGGTGCGGTCTACCGTCCCGGTATCTACGAACTGAACGGCAGGCTGAATACCGTCCGCGAACTGGTCAACGAATCCCAGGGCCTTACCGGTGATGCGTTCCTGAACCGTGCCGTCCTTTACCGTCAGCGTGAGGACCTGACTTCCGAAGTAATCCCTTTGGATATCAAGTCTATCATGGAGGGTACTTCCCCTAATCTTCCCCTGATGAAGAATGACATTCTTTATATTCCCAGCATTCATGACCTGGAGGACAGGGGTAATGTGGTCATCCACGGTGAAGTGGCTCAGCCTGACTCGTATCCTTATGCGGATAACATGACCCTTGAAGACCTGATCATCCAGGCAGGCGGTCTGCGTGAAGCCGCTTCAGTAGTCCGTGTTGATGTATCCCGCAGGATAAAGAACCCGTATAGTACAGTTGATAATGATACTATCGGTCAGATGTATACGTTTGCCTTAAAGGACGGTTTTGTAGTTGACGGCCGCCCCGGCTTTGTCCTTCAGCCCTACGATGAGGTTTATGTTCGTCGCAGCCCCGGTTATCAACCTCAACAGAATGTTTCAGTCGAAGGAGAAATACTTTTCGGCGGTTCCTATGCGATGACCAGCAGGGAGGAACGTCTTTCAAACTTGATCAACAAAGCCGGCGGAGCCACCAACTACGCTTATCTTCGTGGTGCGAAGCTTACCCGTGTAGCCAATGCGAGTGAGAAGAAACGTATGGGTGATGTAATCCGTTTGATGAGCCGTCAGTTGGGTGAGGCTATGCTTGATTCCCTGGGTGTCCGCGTGGAGGATACGTTTACGGTCGGTATCGATTTGGAGAAGGCGTTGACCAATCCCGGAAGTACGGCAGATATTGTGTTGCGTGAGGGTGATGTAGTCTCCATTCCGAAGAATAATAATACGGTAACAATCAATGGTGCCGTCATGGTTCCTAATACTGTTTCTTATATGAAAGGCAAGGATGTAGACTACTACCTGAATCAGGCGGGAGGTTATTCAGAGAATGCGAAGAAGAGTAAGAAGTTCATTGTTTATATGAATGGTCAGGTGACTAAGGTGAAGGGTAGTGGCAAGAAACAGATTGAACCAGGGTGTGAGATAATTATTCCTAGTAAGGCTAAGAAACGGACTAATATGGGTGATATATTGGGTTATGCCACCTCTTTTAGTTCATTGGGGTTGATGATTGCTTCTATTGCCAACTTAATTAAGAAATAACGACTATATCTTACTCACTATGATAGAACAGACACCAGAAAAAGACATAAAACAGAAACAGAATAATCATAATGATGAAGAGATCGAAATCGATTTAATAGGTATTCTTCGTAAGATTATAGGCATTCGTAAGACAATTTACAAAGCTGCCGGCATCGGTCTGGTAGTTGGTATTATTGTCGCAATAAGTATTCCCAAACAATATACGGTTGGAGTTACTCTTTCTCCTGAAATGGGAGGTTCTAAAGGCGGCGGTTTATCCGGTTTATCCGCTTCTTTTTTGGGAAGTGGAGTTTCTATGAATGAAGGTACTGATGCCTTGAATGTTTCTTTGTCTGCCGATATTGTATCTTCTACTCCTTTTTTGTTGGAACTTTCCACTATGAAAATTCCAGCATTGGAAGGTGAAACTATGACCTTAAATGTTTATTTGGATGAAGAGTCTTCTCCTTGGTGGAGTTATGTAATCGGATTTCCGGGTATGGTAATTGGTGGGGTAAAATCATTATTTACTGAAGAAGAGTCTGAATCAGTACCTTCAGATAAGGCAAATCTGGGTACAATCGAATTATCCAAGAAAGAATCGGAAAAGATTGAAGCACTAAAGAAAAAGATTCTTGCTTCTGTGGACAAGAAAACTTCAATGACTACAGTTTCCGTGACTTTACAGAATCCCAAGGTTGCCGCAGTAGTAGCTGATTCTGTCGTAAGGAAATTGCAGGAATATATAATAGATTATCGTACTACCAAAGCAAAAGAAGATTGTCTTTATTTAGAGAGATTGTTTAAAGAGCGTCAGCAGGAATATTACGATGCCCAGAAGAAATATGCTGACTATATGGATTCTCATGATAATATAATTTTGCAAAGTGTTCGTGCCGAACAAGAACGCTTGCAGAATGACATGAGCCTTGCCTATCAAGTCTATAGTCAGGTTGCTAATCAACTTCAGGTAGCCAGAGCCAAAGTTCAGGAAGAAAAGCCTGTCTTTGCTGTTGTAGAGCCTGCGGTTATCCCATTATATCCTTCGGGAACCAGTAGAAAAATATATGTTTTAGCTTTTATTTTCCTATCAGTTTGTATTGTTATCTCTTGGAAGTTATTTGGAGAAGATATTCTGAATAAGTTCAAAGAAATCCGTGCCTAAAATCAATATTTAATGTGATATGGTATCAACAACCAGTCAAATAAATAAAGTTGTAGAGTTTATAGCAGTATTGGGAGATTTGATCATTCTGAACTTGTGTTTGTTCTTTCTCCTTTTCTTTTGGGAAGAAACATTTGTATCTTTACCTTTTTCCTGCAGAGTTTCATGGATGATGACCTCGTTAAGTCTTTGTTATTTGGCATGTTCGGCGTCCCACGGTAGAGCATGGAATAGTCGGGCGATTCGTGCTGATCAGCTTGTGGTACGTGTGCTGAAGAATATTATCATCTTTTCTGTTTTTTGGGCGTGTATCATGGCTTTTAGTGGAATCTCCATAATATCTCCTCTATTTTTTATTATCTATTTTTTTATCCTTTTTGTCGTATTAAGTGTTTACCGCATAATTATCCGTCGTTTACTGATTGATTATTGTGCGAAAGGTAAACATAAAAGCTATGCTGTTTTTATCGGTGGAGGAGATAATATGCATACATTATATGAGGAAATGGAAAGCTCTTTGGCTGCCATTTATGAAGTTGTCGGTTATTTTGATGTTACTCCGAATGAGACTTTCTCCTCTCAATGCCGTTACTTGGGCAATCCAGACAATTTTGCCGATTTTATGTCCGGAAAAACATCCGTAAAACATGTATTCTGTTCTTTGGCAATGGATCAAGGACGGTATAATGTTCCCATTATAAACTATTGTGAGAATCATTTACTTCATTTTCATGGTGTCCCTAATGTTTGTAAAGGATTTCCCCAACGTATCTGGCATAGTATGATTGGTAATATGCCAATTTTGAATTTGAGATATGAACCTTTAAGTAAAGTAGAGAATCGTTTTTTGAAACGACTATTTGATATTGTGTTATCCGGTATTTTTCTGGTTACTATTTTTCCTGTTATTTACCTAATTGTGGGAACTATCATAAAATTGACTTCTCCCGGCCCTGTATTCTTCAAACAAATGAGGACAGGATTGAATGGCAGAGAATTCGAATGCTATAAATTTCGTTCCATGAGAGTGAATGATGAAGCAGACAAAAAGCAGGCAACAGTTGATGATCCTCGAAAGACTAAATTTGGAGACTTCCTTCGACGTTCTAATATAGATGAACTTCCTCAGTTTATTAATGTCTTTAAAGGTGAGATGTCTATAGTTGGACCTCGTCCTCACATGTTAGCTCACACAGAGACTTATGCGCGATTGATTGATAAGTATATGGTACGTCATTTTATTAAGCCTGGAGTGACTGGCTGGGCACAGACTCATGGTTTTCGTGGTGAAACGAAAGAGCTGTCTCAAATGGAAGGTCGTGTTCAGGCTGATATTTGGTATATGGAGCATTGGACGATATTGCTCGATTTATATATCATTTATAAGACTATAGCAAATGTGATTGTTGGAGAGAAGAATGCATATTGAGATAAGAAATACCGAGCTGATGAATGGCGTGGAAGTAGGTGATTGGGGAGGGAATTTATAATGGGAAAGGCATCTTAAAAAATGTTTTATAGTATCAAACACTTGATATGGACGTTCATTTGAGATGAAAGATTATTCCAAACAAAACAATGAGCGGATAGTAAAAAATACATTAACGTTGTATGTACGTACTGCTCTTGTAATGCTAGTCTCACTTTTTACCAGTCGTGTAGTACTTTCTGCGCTTGGTATTGAGGATTATGGTATCTATAATATAGTCGGAGGTGTTGTTGTAATGTTTTCTGTTGTGTCAGGGGCATTATCCGCTTCAATCAGCCGTTTTATTACTTTCGAATTGGGGCGTGCTGATATGAGGAAATTGAGAAGGATATTCTCTACTAGTATAAATATTCAAGTAGGAATATCATTGCTCATTCTAATATTAGGAGAAACGGTTGGGATATGGTTTCTTAATTATAAAATGAATATTCCGCTTGATCGATTGGAAGCAGCAAATTGGGTACTGCAATGTTCTTTGATCACTTTTGTAATTAATCTTGTCAGTGTGCCATATAATGCAGTAATTATAGCACACGAGAAAATGTCTGCTTTTGCGTACGTCAGTATTTTAGAGGTTATCCTTAAACTTCTAATAGCCTATTTACTTTATATTTCAATATGGGATAAGTTGGTAGTTTATTCACTACTTCTTGTTTTGGTTGCGATGACCATTCGTATAGTCTATGGGGTGTATTGTAATCGGCATTTTTTTGAAACACGTTATCAATTGGTTTTTGATCGTACTTTAATCAGGGATATGACATCATTTGCAGGTTGGGGCTTTTTTACTAATACAGCTTACTTATTTAACACTCAGGGGATAAATATCCTTATTAATATGTTTTTTGGTGTAGGTGTAAATGCGGCTTGTGGTATTGCTACTCAGGTGGAGAGCGCTATGATGCGATTTGTTAACGATTTTACAACAGCTTTGAATCCTCAAATAACGAAGTCATATGCAATAGGTAATTTTGATGTAATGAATAAGTTAGTAATACGTGGAGCAAAATTTTCTTATTTTCTACTGTTTGCTTTATCTCTGCCCATTTTGTTGGAGACACATTATATACTTGATTTTTGGTTAGGAAAAGTACCGGAGCATACAGTGACCTTTATTCGTCTTGTTACTATTGGAACAATGATTGATCGCTTAGGTAATACTGGTTATACGGCTTGTATGGCTACAGGGACAATTCGTCGTTATGTTCTTTGGATAACTTCTATTGGATGTCTTGTGTTTCCAATAACATGGTTGACATTCAAATTGGGGGCACCAGTAGAAACAGCGTACATAGTATTTGCTTGTGTATACATAGGAGTTGATATTGTACGATTATGGATTATGAAAAAATTACTCAATTTTCCTGTTGGGGAATTTGTTCGTGAGGTTGTGGGGCGGATAATTATCGTTTCTATTATGGCCGTTATCTTTCCTTTTATTATCATTCTTTTTTTTGATCAGTCTTTCGCTCGTTTGGTTATATCAACTGTAGTAAGTGTCTTGTCTGTATCTATTAGTATCTATCTTTTTGGGGTTACTACTAATGAACGCATTAAAATAACAACTAAAATAGTTTCTATTATTAAAAGTAGATTACATTATTGATGCTTTCTGTATATAGTGCATTTTTTATCTTCTGAAAAAAACAATATGTCAAATGTAAATTACAGAATAATTATTGTATATATGTTATATTAATTCCCAATAAAATGAAGACTTTTGGAATTGTCAGCTATAATAAATACGCTAATTTCACAAATTATGGTTCCGCATTACAGTCATGGGCTTTAAATACGGCTATAAATAAACTTGGTGAATCAATGGAATGGCGCGCAATGTTTGTAGACTATTGTCCGGATAGATTAGCTAATATGGATCCATTGCATCCTTTTGAAAATATGTGGGATCAAGATGATGAAGCGTGTAAACGTATAGAGTATAGTATGCAAGCTATACGAGAAAATTATGAAAAGTTTATGACGTTTTATGATCAGTTTTTTCTGCATACTAAGGATAAGTACACATCACAAAATTTTGATACAATATGTGGACGTGAAGGTATTGATGGATTTGTCTGTGGTAGTGATACTATTTTTTGTTATAAAGAATTCGGTTTTGACGATGGCTATTTTGCAAACTATGATGTAATGCGTAATGGGTATAGTGTGGCTTATGCTGCAAGCTTTGGTGATACAGATCTTAGGTCTATTGATAAAGAAGCTCTTAAAGCTAAATTACGTAACTTCCGTTACCTTGCTTTGCGTGAGAATCAGTTTCTTGACTTTACTCGTGAAGCTACAGAAGTAAAGGTTGAACAGGTTATTGATCCAACTTTGTTACTTACAGCCAGTGATTATGATACAATAGTAGCACCACGACAGATTGATGAACCTTATGTGTTGCTTTATTCACGTCGTTTTAATCCAGCCATGACAAAGTATGCAGACCGTTTATCAAAAGAAAAGGCTGTGAAAGTGGTTGATATTAGTCTTAGTGGAAGTAATCCCAATGGCCATATAATGCGTTATGATGCAGGTGTGGAAGAGTTTCTTTCATTAGTAAAGTATGCAGAGTGTATAGTAACAAATTCCTACCATGGAATGCTTTTTAGTATTATTTACAAACGTCCATTTTGTCTTTTCTCACGTGAACAATGCGATACAAAAAATGCACAGGTTCTACAGATGCTTGATTTGAGAGACCGTTCTATGGTCACTGGTAAAGAATCATTGAATAATACTATTGATTATGATAAAGTACACAAAATCATTGCTCTAAGACGAGAACAATCATTGAACGTACTTATTAACGAATTGAAAGGTATAGAAAAATGGTTGGAAGGATAAAAAGGATAATTAGTGGGATTCTTCGACAATTTGCACCTATTATAAGAGTTGAAGTTACATCTTTATCACCGAACCAATTATTAAAAGGACGTACTGCAATAATTACAGGTGGAACAAGTGGCATTGGATTTCAAATAGCTCGATCATTCTTATATGCAGGAGCTTGTGTGATAATTACTGGGCGTAAACAAAAAAGAGTGGATGAGGCATGTCGTAAATTATTGCAAGAGTGTAAAGAATGGAACGGGTATATTCATGGTATAGAAATGGATGTTACAAATATTAATCAGTTAGAGCAATGTTTTCAAGGAGTAATAGAAAATATAGGAAATGTTGATATTCTTGTGAATAATGCGGGATTGGAGGGTGGAAATATTAACTCTTGTACAGAGGAGGAATTTGATACTGTTATTAATACTAACATGAAAGGAGTATTTTTCTTATCTCGTATTGTTGCTCGATATATGGTAAAGCATGAGATTAAGGGAAATATTTTAAATATTTGCTCATCAAGTAGTCTACGTCCTGCTAATTCTGCTTATGCAATGTCAAAATGGGCAGTTCGTAGTTTAACTGAGGGACTTGCGCGAATGCTTATACCTTATGGTATTGTTGTGAATGGGATTGCACCAGGACCTACTGCGACTCCTATGTTGATGAAAACTGGTGTTACTGAAGATCTAAGTCTTTCTAATAATTTAATAGGGCGTTATGCTCTTCCTGAAGAAGTTGCTAATATGGCAGTAGTGCTGGTGAGTGGGATGTGTCGTATGGTTGTAGGAGATGTTTTGTATATGACGGGTGGTTCAGGACTAATTTACCATGAGGATGTGTCTTATCATTTTGATTAACTAAAAGATTATAAAATATGGAAATAACAAATATGAGTAACTTTCTACTTATTTCACTACTTAAACAGTATGGTATAAAAAGACTGGTTTTGTCTTCTGGAGCTCGTAATATCCCTTTTGTGACAGCCGTGGAAACAGATGATTACTTTGAATGTTTTTCGGTTATTGATGAACGTAATGCTGCATTCTTCGGACTGGGTATGTGCCAGCAATTACAAGAACCTATAGCTATTGCTTGTACGAGTGGGACAGCTGCAAGTAATTATTTGACAGGCGTAACTGAGGCTTACTATAGCCATGCTCCATTAGTTATAATAACTTGTGATCGTAGTCCCTATACGTTGAATCAACTTGAAACGCAAAAGATAGATCAACCTGCTATTTTTACAAGTGTAGTGAAGAAGTCCGTATCATTACCAGTTATTAAAGATGCTGATGATATATGGTATTGCCAACGTTTGTTGAATGAGGCTTTTATTAGTTTGAAACAGCATCAACCTGGACCTGTTCATATTAATATTCCTTTAGTAGGTGATACTAACGCACTATGGAATGAAAGTCTTAAGAAACTAAAGAATGCTCAAGTACGTAAAATAGATTATGTTGCAATTGATGATACAGAAATGTGGCAACAAATGGTCAAAACTTTGAGTAATAGGAAACGTGTAATAGTTGTGATGGGACAAGATTGCAGTGATGATGAAAATCTTCATCAGGCTTTGAGACAGTATTGTAGTTATACACAAGTTCCTATTTTGCTTGATAACCTTAGTAATTTTCGTTGTTCTCAAATGGTTTGGGCAGAACCTATTATTAAGGCACTTAATGCAGAAAGTATAGAAGGATTGCTCCCTGAAGTTGTTATCACTTTAGGGAACAATTTTCAGGAGCGCATTAAAGATCTATTAAAAGCTCATCAAGGCAAATTTGAACATTGGTCAATAGATCAAGAAGGTGTGATTCGTGATGTGTTTAAGAGTCAGACTGCTTTGTTTGAATGTAAGCCTGCGTATTTTTTTAGTTACTTTACGAAGAATGTGATTCCAACAGATGGTACATATTGTCATCGTTGGCAAGAATTGGCAGAGGCAATTAAACTTCCCGAGATGCCCTTCACAAATTTTTATGTTATAAAAGAGTTTACACGAGTAATTCCCAAAGATAGTATTTTGCATTTGAGTATTTTGAATGCTACACGACTAACACAATTCTTTGATATCGATCCTTCAATAAAAGTATATAGTAATGTAAATTCCTTTGGAATTGATGGGTGTTTGCCAACTTTTATAGGACAATCAGTGGCTACTGATACGATGTCCTTTCTTGTTATTGGTGACTTGAGTTTCTTTTATGGTATGAATGCATTGGCTATTAAACACAAGAAAAGTAATATTCGTATTCTATTGATAAATAATGGTGGTGGAGCAGAATTCCATATTGTTCCCTCTAGCAATGCTATTCCAACAATTGACAAACATATTGGTGCAGCTCACAATCATAAAGCGCAAGGTTGGGCTGAGTCAATGGAATATAAATATCTGAAAGCAGATGATAAGGAATCATTTTCCGTGGCACTAAATGAGTTTATCCGTACTGATCATGATTCTCCAGTTTTATTGGAAGTTTTTACGAATATGAAGACTGATGGGGAATTTTGCTTATCAGTATATCGTGAAGCCGAGAAGTGTATAAATCCCCTTTTATAAAAATAGAATTATATCATATATGCTTAATTTTACAGTTGGCCCAGTGATGTCTGATGAGACAGTTCGGGGCATAGGTGCCGAACAAGTACCTTATTTTAGAACTCTAGAATTTTCTGAGATAATGCTTGAAAATGAGCGATTGGTGAAATTGTTTGTTAAATCAGAAGAAGATGCTCGTGTGGTGTTTATAACAGGTTCAGGTACATCATCAATGGAAGCAACTGTAATGGATGTACTTTCTCCTGATGATAAGGTATTGGTTATAGATGGTGGCTCATTTGGGCATCGTTTTGTACAGATGCTTGAACTACATCATATTCCTCATTCTGTCATTCAAATGGAGTTAGGGCATAATATTAGAAAAGAACAGCTTGTTGAATTCGAAGGAAGGGGATATACAGCATTTTTGGTAAATATTGATGAAACGTCTACAGGTGTTCTTTATGATAAAGAACTAATCAGTGATTTTTGTCGGCGTAATAATATGCTTTTCGTTGTGGATGCTATTAGTTCTTTTTTAGCAGATGAGTTTGATATGGCTGATTTGGGAGTTGATGTGGTGATTGCTGGATCACAGAAGGCATTGGCTTGTCCTCCGGGCATATCGTTGATAGTTTTGTCAAAACGGGCACAGCAGCGTGTAGAAGAACATCCTATAAAATGTATGTATTTGAGTTTGAGAGAAGCTTTGAAGAATGGCGAACGAGGACAGACGCCATGGACACCTGCTGTGGGGATACTTCGGCAGATAAATATACGATTACGTGAGATTGAGGGAGCTGGTGGTGTTGAGAATGAAATAAAAAGGATAGCTACAATAGCAACCGATTTTCGTAAACGTATAAAGGATATGCCTTTTGAGATAGTTTCGGAGTCTTTAAGTAATTGTGTAACGCCTCTGCATCCTACTACAACCTCTGCATATGATATATTTACTATCTTGAAAGATGAGTATCAGATTTGGGTATGTCCTAATGGTGGTGAATTAAAAGATAAGGTGTTCCGCGTAGGGCATATAGGAGCTTTGAGTATTGAGGATAATATAAAGTTAGTAGATGCATTGCAAGATATGCAGAAACGTGGAATGATTTAAGTAATCCGAATGTATGATAAAGGTTATAACATACGGAACATATGACTTACTACATTATGGGCATATAAGGCTTTTGAAACGTGCAAAAGCACTTGGCGATTATCTTATTGTAGGAATTACAGCTGACAGTTTTGATGTAGCTCGTGGAAAAATCAATGTGCGGCAGTCATTAATAGAACGTATAGAAGCTGTAAAGGCTACAGGTTTGGCAGATGAGATTATTATTGAGGAATATGAGGGCCAGAAGATTGATGATATTCGACGTTTTGGAGTAGATATATTTGCAATTGGTAGTGATTGGAAAGGACATTTTGAGTATCTTAACGAGTTCTGTAAAGTTGTTTATCTTGATCGTACTCAAGGGATATCTAGTTCTGAACTTAGGGCAGAGAAAAGAGAATTATGTATTGGACTTGTAGGAGAATCAGGTATTCTCAACAAATTTGAAAATGAAAGTAGTTTTGTCAATGGGGTAAAAATCGTAGGTATTTGTACGCAAGATGACTCTGAATTATCTGACCGTTTAAAAAACTTACCGATAAAAACTGACAATTTAGAAATTCTTTTAGAGAATGTAGATGCTCTTTATATAGTTTCGATTCCATTGAAACATTATGAACAAATTAAAATGGCCTTGTGTAAAGGTAAACATGTATTGTGTGAGTCGCCTATTGCGATAAATATTGATCATTTGGCAGAGTTGAGACTGCTGGCAAAAGAGAATAAATGTATTTTAATGGACTCTATAAAGACTGCTTTTTCGACAGCTTATTATAGAATGCTTTTATTAGCCAAAAGTGGTGTAATTGGTCGGATTATTTCAGTGGATGCTGTTTGTACAAGTCTCTCCGATCTAGAATCTAAAAAAGAAAAAAAACGTTCTAATACATGGAATAGTATTTGTGCGTGGGGACCAACTGCTATGTTGCCTATATATCAACTTTTGGGTACCAATTATCTTTCAAAAAATATAGTATCTCATTTTGATGAACAATGGGATCATTTCGATCTATTTACTAATATTACTTATGTATATTCTAATGCCGTAGCATCATTTAAAGTTGGAAAAGGGGCTAAAAGTGAGGGAGAGTTGATTATTAGTGGTACAAAAGGGTATATTTATGTTCCTGCTCCTTGGTGGAAAACTGATTACTTTGAAATCCGTTTTGAAAATCCAGTAAATAATAAACGATATTTTTATCAGCTCGATGGTGAGGGTATTCGATACGAAATCTTATCTTTTGTAAAAAGCATAGAAACTCTTGTAAATAATTCGTATATCGATGATGAGGTGTCGAAAGCTATGGTTCAAACGATAGCTGATTTTTATAATAGTAATGACGTAATAACGATTTAGGTATGACTCAGAAAACTATAATGATTCAAGGAAAAACTTTTGTCTATAATGATGAGCTTTCCGATATAAAGTATGATAATATGGAAGCTATTACAGAAGAGCAAGCACGTAATCTTATTCTTAAAACAAAGGAAGTGTTTGGTAAAGTAGGACTTGATTTTTATTTAAATGTTGGAACTTTATTGGGAGCGGTAAGAGAACATGGACTTATCAAAGGTGATGAAGATGTAGATGTATTTATTGATGATGAAGATAAATTATTTAATAACCTTCCTTTTTTTCAAGATAATGGACTTTATCTCTGTCGTATGATTAGACGGCAGATATATTCATTTAAAATCGGAGATAATTCTTTTATTGATGTTTATATATTAGGTCCCTTGGGCTTTTCTATTTGGACCCCATGGTGCTATAGGCTATGTACTTGTGTGACTCCAAAGAGATTTTTTAAAGAATACCAAGATATTATTTTTTTGGGTGTACAATGTAAATGTGTCAAAGATCCAGAGAAGATTCTTGAGTTTTGGTATGGGAAGGACTGGCGTGTTCCTGTTCGTAGTCATAAATTTTATTATGAGGTTCCTTCTGCTTATTATTGGCATTGTTTAAAGAGATACTTTAAGGGAATAGTGAAATTCTGCATCGGTTGGAAGTTCTGGAAGCACTTAGTGAAAGAATAGTTACGCTTTTTTATTATGCTAGTTATAATGTAGATATAGTTTATATGAGAAATTGATGAAATGATATGTCAAATTTGAAAATATTTTTTTTGGCTGAATGGTTAAAGGATAGGCCAAAAACTTGGTCGGGTACAAGCTGGGGACTTTATACTGCGTTATTACGAAAAACATCAGTAAAAGACATTAATCTAAATAAAAACTTTGTAGAACGTATTTGGTGCTATGTTTGGAGTTTGCTTGATATGGGGATAACGAAAATTAAAAGACAAAGAAGTTATGCTCGTAGAATGATAGGTAATACTGAAGAAGGAAAAGTACTTCAGTTTTCAGAAGTTTTATATGATTCATCTCATCTGAAAACTTATATATATCAAGACCTCTCTGTTTCATATATTGAATATATAGCTAAATATATTCCTGAGATTTTTGCAGTTTCTGCTTTTGGACATTTATCTATTAAGGCTATTGAACGGAGAGCTTTAATTCAGAATGAGTACTATACGGGATGTAGTGGCATTTATACTATGGGAAAATGGCTGGCAAATGATTTAGTAGAACGTTGTGGTATTCCGTCTTCTAAAGTTTATCATGTTGGAGGAGGAATCAACTTGGATAAAACACTTATTAATTATGGGGAAAAGCAAGGTAATAAATTGCTATTTGTAGGGAGGGATTTTCGTCGTAAAGGTGGTTTACTGTGTTATGACGCTTTTTGTCACCTAAAAAAAATACGGCCTGATGTAGAATTTTATGTTGCAGGTCCCTCTACTAATCCATTTCCTAAAAATAAGGTTAGTGGGTATTATTTTATGGGTGATTGTGACTCTCGAAAGTTGGCAACATTGTTCAACTTATGTGATGTTTTTGTTATGCCTTCATATTTTGAAGCATATGGACTGGTTTTTATTGAAGCTTTGACATTTGGTCTTCCATGTATTGGACGCAATGCTTATGAGATGCCTTTTTTTATAGAGAATGGTGAAACAGGGTATTTATTAGATAAAGATGATATCGGTGAATTGGCTAATCTAATGAATAAATTGCTTT
>ERZ780190.2260-NODE-2260-length-14976-cov-13.107768_pt1 | contig 14976 bp, 11 predicted proteins | sample MGYA00510980_ERZ780190 | MGnify/ENA primary metagenome ERZ780190 (study PRJEB29588, sample SAMEA1972188) | human gut metagenome | biome: human gut; feature: human-associated habitat; material: faeces | place: Denmark | collected 2008/2010 ... | reverse complement strand
ACTCCAACAAGTTTGACATCATCGTGGAGTATTTCGTGGAGCATGGGAACTATAATGTCTTTGAGATCAACGAGGCTCTGTTTGCCTTCGACCAAAGTTTAATAGGAGCATAAGGTCTATGGATAAAGTGTTTCAGAAATTTTTGCGAAGTGGTATTGACCTTTCGCCCGTAGGGGTGGAGCGTCGTGAAGATAACAACCCATACTTTTGCACGCCAAAAGGTGCATCTATTTTTGGCTGGGCGGGTGTGGACGGCATCCACTTCTGCTTTGTTCGAGACTTTGGCGGTATGGTATTTTCCGTCAGTCCCATGAACTCGGCTCCGGATTTTGTTCATCCGCTGGCAAACGATTTTGAAGACTTTCTGAGGTTGCTCCTTGCTTGCAGTGATTCGGCAGCGCTGGAACAGGCGTGGATGTGGGATAAAGCCCAGTTTGAAGCCTTTTTGCAGGACAACCCTCCAACGCAGGATCAGCAAAGAACGCTATCAGAGCTTGCTGAGAAAATGAAATTGACGCCTATGGAACAGCCGTGGGTATACATCAAAAAGCTGCAAGCATCTTTTGATTATAGTAAGATCAAGTACACCGAGGACTATTATGATGTTGATATGAACCCAGAAGCAGAACCGACCATGCCTGAGTGGAAGGTCTACTTTGAGGGAAACTTCTGGGGACATTCGGGAAAAGACCATGCCGGAACGGAAATCCGGTTGAATAAGCAATTTGACTGGGCGAGGCATCATTGGGTTATTCCTGCGGCGTATTCTTGCAGCAAGGGACTCGTCATGGACTTTTGTATGCGTACCCCGGAAGAAGACATTCGCAAGTTCATAACTAAATGGGATTTACACCCCGAAAACGACTCCTGCGAATACTTCACGCAGGAGCAGCAAATGCAGATAGATTTAGACAATCCACTTTGCCTTGACTTTATTCCTCGTTTGGAATTGAACGGGAAAACAATGCTGACCTCCCACGGCTGTTCCGTGGTCTTTAATCCATGTTTGCCAGACGGGGTGATCAATGAAGCGGAAGCAAAGTGGGCATTGGAACACTATGATTTGGATACATCCTATGGATGGATGATTTTTCGGGCAGCTTTTCCGTGGACAAGCAAACGCCGTCCTGAAATAAAAGCCCTCTCCCTTACAATGGAGCAGCAGTCGTGTCGTGTCCCGGGACCACATTTCAAGGCACACGCTCCCGGTGATTCGTTTTCTTTCCTCCATCCGGTCAGTGGAAAAAAATACACATTGACTGTACAGGAATTAGAGCAGCAGACAATTTCCGAAAAGCGTTACGGTTCTGACCGCTGGTTTTATCCTACGCATTTTACTGCTATGAGCTATACACTTTCTCCTGAACCTGACAGCGATGTTACGATCTGTGATTGCGCTGAGGGGGACAAGCCTTTGGAAATTGCGCCATGCTCTGACCGCTATGCACCAGAGGCACGAAACGATATTGCTTGTATCGGCATTATCGGCGGAGCGGACGGTCCAATCGCAATCGTGTGTGGAGACAGCTCAAAAGAAAAACTTCATGCAGTTTGTTCCTCTCTACACTTTGAGCCGGTGGAGGGTGATATTGAATGGCGTATCGTATTCAACATTAAAAGCTCCAACGAAATGTCATTAGGGCTGATCTAAGAAGAAAGCGGAGGCAAAGAAGGTGAAACAACACACTTACATCGCAATCGACCTGAAATCCTTCTACGCCTCCGTGGAGTGCCGGGAGCGCGGCTTAGATCCTCTGGACACAAATCTCGTCGTTGCGGATGAGAGCCGGACGGACAAGACCATCTGCCTTGCCGTCACGCCCTCCCTCAAAAGCTACGGCATTTCCGGACGCGGGCGGCTGTTTGAAGTCAAGCAGCGCGTGAAGGAAGCAAATGCCGGACGGCAGCACGACGCACCGGGACGCAGACTGGAAGGCTCGTCGCACTTCTTCTCAGAGCTGCAAGCAGATCCGTCTCTGGCGATTGACTTCATCATCGCGCCGCCTCGGATGGCGTACTACATGGAGTACAGCACCCGCATCTATCAGGTCTACCTCAAGTATATCGCGCCGGAGGACATCGTAGTCTACTCCATCGACGAGGTGTTCATGGACGTGACGGACTACCTGAATACTTACAAGCTCTCGGCACATGACCTCGCCATGAAGATCATCCTCGATGTGCTTGAAACAACCGGCATCACAGCAACCGCAGGAATTGGCACGAACCTCTTTCTCTGCAAAGTGGCAATGGACATTGTAGCGAAGCACATCCCCGCCGACAAAAACGGCGTCCGAATAGCCGAACTGGATGAAATGAAGTTCCGGCGTGAGCTTTGGGCGCACCAGCCTCTCACGGATTTCTGGCGCGTGGGTCGAGGTATTGCCAAGAAACTTGAGCAGAATGGGATGTTCACAATGGGCGATGTTGCCCTCTGTTCAGAGCGGAACGAGGACTTGCTTTACAAGCTGTTCGGCAAGAATGCGGAATTGCTCATCGACCATGCGTGGGGCTGGGAGCCTACGACCATTGAAGCGATCAAGGCATACCGTCCCAGCTCCAACAGCCTCAGTTCCGGTCAGGTATTGCACTGTCCCTATGAGCCGCAGAAGGCGAAGCTGGTTGTCCGGGAAATGACGGACTTGCTTGTGCTGGACTTGGTGGACAAGGGGCTTGTCACCGATCAGATGGTTCTCACAGTTGGCTACGACATTGAGAACCTGACCGATCCTGCACGACGGGCAAAGTATCACGGCGCGGTGGGGAAAGACCCCTACGGTCGGGAGATTCCCAAACAGGCGCACGGCTCTATTAACCTCGACGGTCACACATCCTCTACCCGCAAAATAATGTGTGCTGTGTCAGAGCTGTTTGACCGGATCGTGGACAAGAATCTGCTTGTCCGCCGTATGTATGTTGTAGCAAATCATGTCCTGCCGGAAGCGGACGCGCCGAAGAAAAATGACGGTGCTGTCCAGCTTGACCTTTTCACTGACTATGCTGCCGAAGAGGAAAAACAGAAAGCCGAGGACGCCGCCTTGGAGCGTGAGCGGAAGATACAAGCCGCCACGCTTGCCATCAAGAAGAAGTATGGAAAGAACGCCATCCTCAAGGCAATGAATCTTGAAGAAGGTGCAACCGCGAAAGACCGCAATGCGCAGATTGGAGGGCATAAGGCGTGAACGGAAAATACGACGAGATCATGGGACTTCCTCACCACGTTTCCAAAACGCGACCACAAATGCCGATGTCAGATCGTGCAGCGCAGTTTGCACCCTTTGCCGCCCTCACCGGCTATGATTCTGCAATCAAGGAAACCGGACGTCTGACCGACGAAAGGATTGAGCTTGATGAGGGAGCCTTGACCGCTTTGAACATGAGGTATCAGCTTCTCATGGATGCCCTTGATGAAGAGCCGGAGGTTGAAATAACCTACTTCAAACCTGATGAGCGCAAAGCTGGCGGTGCGTATGTAACTGCAACCGGCGCAGTCATAAAGGTTGATGACTTTGAGCGCCTAATTACCATGCAGGACGGCACGAAGATTCCGATGGATGACATCCTAAGCATTGACGGAGAGCTGTTCTTATCCTTAGAATAATGTCGCTTGCCATGCGACCAAATGAAGTGAATACCGAAGTACAATATGACTGTAAGGTGAGACACCAAGCAGTCATTTTTTTATATACGGAGGTACAAAACATGAGAAAGAACATGACGGAGATCGTATTCATCCTTGATCGCAGCGGCTCTATGAGCGGACTGGAAAAAGACACCATCGGAGGATTCAACTCCATGATTGAAAAGCAGAAAAAAGAGAATGGCGAGGCATTGATCTCTACCGTTCTCTTTGACAACGTGAGCGAGGTTATCCATGACCGTGTGCCGGTTCAGAAGGTGGATCCGATGACCGACAGGGACTATTCCGTTCGCGGATGTACTGCCCTTCTGGATGCTATCGGCGGAGCAATTCATCACATTGGGAATGTCCACAAGTACGCAAGAAATGAGGATGTCCCTGAACATACGCTGTTCGTCATCACAACGGACGGCATGGAGAATGCAAGCCGCCGTTATGACAGCGAGACAGTTAAGAAAATGATCGAGCGGCAGAAGGAAAAGTACGGCTGGGAGTTTCTATTCCTCGGCGCAAATATTGACGCAGTTGAAACGGCAAAGCACTTCGGTATTGGAGCAGACCGAGCGGTCAATTATCACTCTGACCATAAGGGAACGCAGCTCAACTATGAGGTTCTGAGCGAAGCGGTTTCTGCTGTCCGTTGCAGCGTACCTCTGGGTACGAATTGGAAAAAGCGTATCGACGAGGACTACGAGTCAAGGAAATAAGAGATTTCTTCTCATAGACCCCTGTTTTTTTCTCGAAGAATGTCCGTTGTAAAGTGAAGGGGTATTTTACGAGGAGTCTCTACGAGGGAATACGATTTTAGAGAATAGCAAGCACAGCCGGTGTATATACACACGGCGATTTTCGATTAAGGAAACCCTCCCCTTAATCGAAAAAATGCTTGTTGGGAAGTCTCCCAAACCCTCTTCCTTTGCGAAAGGACGGAACGCCTATGGCAAACAGGACGCGACCAAATCAGATACTCTTCTTCGTCTCCGACGATGAGAAAAGAATTATCAAGGCAAAGATGGCGCAGCTTGGAACAAAGAACATGGGAGCATATCTCCGGAAGATGGCGATTGACGGCTATATCATCAAGGTGGACTACACGCAGCAGAAGAAACTTGCCGCCGCAGTCAGCCGTGTTGCCTCAAACATCAATCAGATTTGCCGCCGCATCAACTCCACCGGACACTTCTATGCGGACGATATTACAGAGCTGAAAGAAAGGCAGGGTGAGATATGGCAATTACTAAAATCAAGCCAATCCGAGGAACTGTAAATAAAGCTCTTGCCTATATTCTCGACCCGCAGAAGACAGACGATGCCTTCTATGTTTCGTCCTTCGGGTGTGCTGCAAGCGATGCGGCGGCGAAAGAATTTGAATGGACGAGAAACCTTGCAGTACAGCAAGGAATGCAGATGCCGAAGGTGCTTGCCCGTCATCTGATCCAGTCCTTTGACATCGGTGAAGTGACGCCGGAAGAAGCTCACGAGGTCGGGAAGCAGCTTGCGGACGAATGGCTCAAGGGCAAGTACGAGTATGTGATTGCTACCCACATCGACAAGGGGCATTGCCATAATCACATCATCTTCAATGCCGTGAACTATGTGGACTTCCACGCCTACCGAAGCAACAGGAGAACCTATCGGGAGTTGCGTCAACTCAGTGATGAGATATGCAAGGAACATGGGCTGTCTGTGATCCCTCCATCGCAGAACAAGGGCATGGACTACAAGGAATACACCGAAGCCAAACGCGGTACGAGCTGGAAACAAAAGCTCAAGCAGACCATTGACCGGCTGGTCATCACAGCGAAGGACTACGATGACTTTCTGCGGCTTATGCAGGAAGCCGGTTATGAAATCAAGACTGGCAAATACATCTCCTTCCGAGCTGAAGGTCAGGAGCGGTTTACTCGATCTAAAATCATCGGAGAGAACTACACCGAGGAACGCATCAAGGAGCGGATCGCCGGACGGACGCCCCGAAGAAGCCAAAGGCAGACCATGCCGAATGGCATCTCCCTTATCGGAGATATTCAGGAGCGGATCAAGCTCATCGACAGCAGGGGTTATGAGTATAAAGCCAAGCTCACAATCCTCAAGGAAGCGGCGCGGACGCTCAACTATCTCACGGAAAACAACTTGCTCCAATACGCCGATCTTGAGAAGAAGGTCGAGGACGTTCACAGCTCCTATGAACGCACTGGCAAGGAACTGAAAGGCGTTGAAGCGCGTCTACGGGAAGTCCAGCCGCTCATCAAAAACATCTCAAACTACCAGCGCCTCAAGCCCGTATATGACGCCTTCCAGAAGACGAAAGACAAGCAGAGCTTCAAGGCGAAGCATGAAGCCGAGCTTGTGATTTTCGAGGCGGCAAGAGGTACACTGCTTGCCATGCAGGGCGATGAAAAACTGCCGAGCTTGAAGACGCTGCAAGCGGAACAGCAGAGACTTCTTGAAGAGCAGCAGCGACTCTATGATGAACGTGCGAAGCTCAAAAAGGAAGCTCGGTCGATCGACACTTTGAAGGCAAATGTGGATGATTTCCTCAGCCCGACACTCTCACAGGAGCATGAAAAAGCAAAAAGCACCGAGTTGGAATAACCATCAAAGCCTGAGCCGTATGAATAAATCGGCTCAGGCTTTCTTCTCCGTGATGCACTCCATGAAATTGAAATATATTTTGAATTTTTGGAGCATCATATTGAAAATTTGAAGCGTTTGATGTATAATATAATGAGTCTCACTATAAGCGTTTGAGAGAGGTGCTTTTATGAAGATAAGCTATAAGAAATTATGGGTAATGCTCATTGAAAGAGAGATCCCGAGATCCACTTTGCGCAAGGATATAGAACTGTCTCCCGGTACGATGAGTAAGCTCAATAAGAACGAGGATGTAGCCCTCTCTGTTCTGCTGCGCATTTGCGACTATTTGGATTGTGACATTGGAGATATATGTGAAGCTGTGCGAACGGGCAAGAAATAGGTCCGAGTCTTCGTGCGGCTATTTTGTTATAGGTAGAGAAAAAATCTCAGCGAAAGGAGCATATATGGATGTCCTTGAGAATGCTGTGACTGAGAAAAATGTCCTCGTTGAAGCGGCGGCGTTTCCCACAGATGATCGAGTCACCTACAAAGACAGCACCTATGAAATTGTTTCTAAGGTTGCATATTTGATTGGTGTTCCGAAACGCATTTTTGATAATGAGCATGAAGCACCCAAGATAGAGATATACGAAAAACTTGATGCAGACAAAACGGCACGGATAATCCGTCATTTGTGTATCATAAGGACAGCGATTGAAAGAAACTTCAAGCATATCAACGAGCGCATGAAGTTTAGTTATCTCTCAATCAGCAGTATGCCGGAATATGTGCCACAGGATAGCCTTCAACAACTAAATGCGGATGGCGTTAGTTTTATAAAGAAGTCCAGCACGAAGCTAAGTCAGCATATCGTTGAGATAAACAAGCTGATTTCTGATCGGATTAATAATTGCAAGAAGCTATTTCCTCTTTGGCTGAATTGGCTGTATGTAAAAAACCTCTTTCTCATGCCAGATGGCTTGAAAGAGGAAGGGACAAAAGCAGCAGCAGATATTTATTACGCTCATTTACTCTTTTATCCTTACCAGATGTATATAAACTGGGAACCGGAGGATGTCGGTAATCTGCTCTATAACGATAAAAAATTCGTGACGCTGCTTTATCAAATGAACGGTGACTACTTTACAGAGTACAGTAAAGTTTCTGATGCTGGAAGTTACATTAAAGGAAGCATCTACGAGTTTATTGGTAGCAGCGAAAAGGTTGTTGTAGTGGTAGATTGTGAAAATTCTGATCCGTACAAGCTCTGCGCTACGCTCAAGAATCTTGACTATCAGTACACACAAAAGATAGCATCCATCATTCTGTTTGATGATGTGCATAGTGCATCTGCTTGGCGTATTCTGGATAGTTTTACCCACATCCCGGTCGAACACATGATGACCGAACGGGTAAAGCAGAACAAGTCTCTGGTTGATGTGATGCTGATTGCCCGAACTTGTCAGGAGCATTACAAAAACAATGTGGATTCCTTTATTTTGGTGTCCAGCGACTCCGACTATTGGGGGCTGATTTCTTCTTTACCGGAGGCTCGGTTCCTTGTCATGATAGAGCGCGAAAACTGCGGATCAGATTTGAAGAACGCACTTGTCAATGCCGGTATATTCTATTGCTACATTGATGACTTCTACTCCGGCAATGCAGAGGATATTAAGATCGGCGCACTGTTCAAAGAGATGTATCATTACATAGACCAGGCGGTGCGGCTGAATATCTACGAGATGTTCACAGAGGCGTTAAGAGCGACTCGAATTGAAATGAGTTCTTCGGAACAGAAACAGTTTGTGGACAAGTATTTGAAAACGATGCAAATGTCCATTGCGGATAATGGCGATGTGACATTGGAAATAAGACGAAAATGAGTCCGCTATATCGGACAGTTGCTGTGATAAAATAAAAAGAGGATCGGTTGGCAACCAAAAATGATCCTCAAGTATTGGAGATGAAGATATGGCATACCAAAGCGAAGCGGCTCTTGAGCAGCAATTCATAGAGCAGCTAAACAAGCAGGAATACAGCACAGTCGATATTCCTGATTATGACGCATTGGTGGAGAACTTCAAAGTTCAGTTTGAAGCCTTCAATGCGCCCAAACTTGATACGCCTATCACCGATAAAGAGTGGGAGCGTATCTTTAACCTCATGCTTGGAAAGTCCGTGTTCCAGAGTGCAAAAATTCTGAGAGACAAGTTTGTCCTTGAGCGTGAGGACGGGACGAAGGTTTACCTGTCTTTCTTCGATCAGGATCATACCAAGAATATCTTCCAAGTTACGCATCAGACAACGGTTGTAGGAAAGTATGTCAACCGCTATGATGTGACGATTCTTGTGAATGGCTTGCCGTTGATTCAGGTCGAGCTAAAGCGCAGAGGTATTGACATTCGAGAGGCGGTCAATCAGGTCATGCGCTATAAGAAGCACTCCTATAACGGGCTATATCACTTCATTCAGCTTTTCATTGTCTCCAACGGCGTTGATACCAAATACTTTGCCAACTCCGACAGGGACTTGATGTATAGCCTTGCCTTCTTCTGGACGGATTTCAACAACATCCGTATTACCAACCTGAAAGACTTCTCAATTTCTTTTCTGGCAAGGGATCACATCATCAAGATGTTGACACGCTATACCATTTTGAACGATACGGATAAGATTCTGATGGTTATGCGCCCCTATCAGGTGTATGCCGTAGAAGCCCTTATAAGACAGGCTACGCTCACAAATCGCAATGCCTATATCTGGCATACCACCGGCGCAGGAAAGACGCTGACATCCTTTAAGACTGCTCAGATTCTCGCAGCCAATCCGAATATCAAGAAGGTTATCTTCCTTGTTGACCGTAAGGACTTGGACTCTCAGACCACCGAAGAGTTTAACAAGTTTGAGGCTGGCTCTGTTGATGTCTCAGATCGCACAGACATTCTTGTGCGGCAAATGAAGGATAAGAACCGGCAGCTCATTGTCACGACGATGCAGAAGATGGCAAATGCCGTTAAGCGTCCTCAATACGAAAAGGTAATGGACGCATACCGTGACGAAAAGGTTGTCTTCATCATTGACGAATGCCACCGCAGCCAGTTCGGAGATATGCACAAGGATATTGTTCGGCATTTCAAGAAAGCGCAGTTCTTTGGCTTTACCGGTACGCCCCGTTTTGAAGTGAACGGAAAGACGGAGGGCAAGATCACGCAGACCACCGAAATGCTGTTTGGGGAATGTTTGCATAACTATCTGATCAAGGATGCTATCTTCGATAACAATGTCCTCGGTTTCCATATTGAGTACATAAAGACGATGGAAGGCGATTTTGACTGGGACGATCCGACATTGGCTGACGCGATTGATGTTGGCGAACTCTATATGTCGGATGAGAGAATGTCCCTCATTGCAAACCACATCGTCCAGAACCACAAAGCTAAAACGAGAAATGGTCAGTACACGGCTATCTTTGCTGTTTCCTCTATTGAAGCTCTTGTCAAATACTACGACATCTTCAAGAAGATCAAACACGATCTGAACATCAGCGGTATCTTCTCCTATGGACAGAACGAAGATGCCGAGGGCAAGGACGAGCATAGCCGGGATGCCTTGGAGCGTATCATCAAGGACTATAATGAGATGTACGGCACGAATTTCTCTACCGACACCTTCTCTGCGTATCACAAGGATATTTCAGATCGTGTCAAAGGCAAGAAAACGAAGTCTCTGGACATTCTCATTGTCGTAAATATGTTCCTGACCGGCTTTGACAGCAAGCAGCTCTCCGTGCTGTATGTGGACAAGGATTTGAAGTATCATGATCTGCTGCAAGCCTATTCTCGCACGAACCGTGTCGAGAAAGAAACCAAACCGTTTGGTATCATCATTTGCTACCGCAACCTAAAGAAACGGACAGATGATGCGCTGACGCTCTTCTCCAAGAGCCAGGACACCTCCGGCATTGTCGTTCCGGGCTATCAGTATTTTGTTGAGAAGTTCAATGAAATGGTTATGAAGCTCAAGAAAGTGGCACTCTACCCTGAGTCCGTCGATACCATGCAGAGCGAGGATGACCAAAAGAAATTTGTCATCACTTTCCGTGAGCTGACAAAATACCTCCAATCTTTGCAGACATTCATTGAGTTCAGCTTTGATCAGGATGCGCTCATCATGTCCGAGCAGGAGTATCAGGACTACAAGAGCAAGTATCTGATGCTTTACTCCCGGCAAAAAACTGATCGAGAAGTCGTATCCGTCCTGAATGATGTGGACTTCTGCATTGAGATCATGGAGAGTGACCGTATCAATGTTGCCTATATCATGAACTTGATACGCAACATCCACTTTGATGACAAGAAGCAGAAGGACTACGACATCAAGCACATCAAGGAAGAATTGAGCAGGACGGATAATCCGCAGTTGCTTCGCAAGGTTGAAATTCTTCAAGCGTTCTTGGATCGTGTCGTTGTTGGTCTTGAAAGTGCGGATGAGATTGACGCTGCATACAACGACTTTGAAAATGAAGCGAAACGAGAAGAGATCGTTGCTTTCGCAAAGACTGAGGATATTGATTCTTCCATGCTTACGGACATCATCTCTGAGTATGAGTTCTCCGGCACAATGGATGCAGGAAACATCCGTGACCGTATTGAGAAGCCCATGCCGCTGCTCAAGAAGAGGTCTTTGGTCAACCGGATCGTCGAATTTATCCGGCAGCACACCGAGAAATACCAATAAGGAGAGAGAACAATGGATAATTCTATTCAGGCTCACCAGAAAGAGCTTTGCAACAAACTATGGGCGATGGCAAATGCCCTGAGAGGTAACATGGAGGCATACGAGTTCAAGAACTATATCTTGGGCATGATCTTCTATTACTATCTTTCCGACAAGACCGAGAAGTACATGGTTAATCTTCTCAAAGACGATAATATCAGCTACAAGGATGCTTGGAATGACGATGAATACAAGGCTGCCATCGCAGAAGAGGCTCTGCGTGACCTCGGTTACATCATCGAACCGGAGTATTTGTTCCGCAAGATGGTCAAGATGGTTGAGAACCGTTCCTTTGACATTGAGTTCTTGCAGAAAGCAATCAACGCTCTGATGGAATCCACTATCGGCAACGATTCGCAGGAAGACTTTGACGGATTGTTCTCCGATATGCAGCTCGATTCTACGAAGCTGGGGCATACCGTTAAAGACAGAAGTGCTGTCATGGCGAAAATCATTGCTTCGCTGGACGAGATCAATTTCAGCGTGGATGACACGAAGATTGATGTGTTAGGCAATGCCTACGAGTACCTGATCGGTCAGTTCGCTGCCACAGCCGGTAAGAAAGCCGGTGAGTTCTATACGCCTTCGGGTCCTGCCGAGCTGCTGTGCCGCCTTGCTTGTCTTGGCTTGACCGATGTTAAGGACGCAGCCGATCCGACTTGCGGTTCCGGCTCTCTGCTGCTTCGCCTCAAGAACTATGCAAATGTGCGTAACTACTACGGTCAGGAATTGACCTCGACTACCTATAACCTTGCCCGAATGAACATGATCCTTCGCGGCATCCCGTATCGTAACTTCAATATCTACAATGGCGATACGCTTGAGCATGACTACTTCGGAGACATGAAGTTCCGTGTTCAGGTTGCAAATCCTCCTTATTCTGCAAATTGGTCTGCTGATATGCACTTCATGGAGGACGAGCGTTTCAATGAATACGGCAAACTTGCGCCTAAGAGCAAGGCTGACTTTGCTTTTGTGCAGCACATGGTTTACCACATGGACGAAGACGGACGAGCTGTTGTTCTGCTGCCTCACGGCGTTCTGTTCCGTGGTGCAGCCGAAGAAGTGATCCGTAAGCACCTGATCCAAAAGCTGAATGTGCTGGATGCTGTTATCGGTCTTCCTGCCAACCTCTTCTTTGGCACGGGCATTCCGGTATGTGTTCTTGTCCTCAAGAGGGAGCGCAACGGCAATTCGGATAACATTCTCTTCATTGATGCGTCCAACGACTTTGAAGCTGGAAAGAATCAGAATATCCTCCGTGAGTGCGACATTGATAAGATCGTCGAAACCTACGAGCATCGTGTGGATGTCGATAAGTACGCCCATGTTGCCACTATGCAGGAGATTGAAGAGAACGGATTCAATCTGAACATTCCTCGCTATGTTGATACCTTTGAGCCGGAAGAGGAAATCGACCTCAATGCTGTTGCAGCAGAAATCCGCAATATTCAGGCTGAGATCAAAGGCATCGACGCACAACTGAAACCGTTTTTCGATGAGCTGGGACTTGATTTCCCCTTTGATGTGGAGGGCAAATAATTATGGCAAATGTATCCTCAAGTAACGGTCTTGAGAAGCGTCCGAAACTCCGGTTTCCGGGCTTCGATGAGCCATACAAACAATGCCGCATTGGTGACATCTATGCAGAGCGAAGTCAGCGTGGCGCATCCGACATGGAATTACTGTCTGTTACAATGAACGATGGGGTCAAGCCTCGTTCTGAGATTGAAGGAAAGGACAATTCCAGCGAAGACAAAAGCAATTATAAGATCGTCCGCAAGGGTGATATGGTCTACAATTCCATGCGAATGTGGCAAGGAGCAAACGGTATTTCTCCGTGCGACGGTATTGTCAGTCCAGCATATACCGTTCTTATGCCAAAACAAGAGATCAACAATGGATATTTTGCAGCACTCTTCAAAAGTGTGACATTGATCAATGAGTTCAGAAAGAACTCCCAAGGTATGACATCGGACACATGGAATTTGAAATACCCTCAGATAGAAACGATAAAGGTACAGATTCCATCTGTTTCTGAGCAGGACAAAGTATCAGAACTGTTCAGTGTCCTTGATGAAAGAATAGCTACTCAAGCTCAGTTAGTTGAATCCCTCAAGAAGTATAAAAGAGGTGTATTTGAGGCTGTTTTCTCTCAAAAACTTCGCCTTGTCTCAACGGAATTGCAAAAACCTTGGAAGCAATACAAGCTATCCGACTTTGCTACAAGAGTTACCCGAAAAAATGGCAATCAAACGGATATTCCCCTAACCATTTCAGCCCAATATGGACTTATAGACCAAAGGGACTTTTTTTCAAAAATGGTAGCAAGTACAGATATGAGTGGTTACTATCTTTTGCAGAAAGGCGAATTTGCCTATAATCGCAGCACATCCAATGAATATCCCTTCGGCTCAATTAAGAGGCTCGAATTATACCCGATGGGCGCAGTATCTACGCTTTATCTCTGCTTTGCTATCAAAGAAGAGGTGGTTAATAGTGATCTTGCAAAGTGGTATTTTGAGTCATCGCAATGGTATAAAGGCATAAACAATATTTGCGCAGAAGGAGCAAGAAATCACGGCTTGCTAAATGTCCCGACGGACGGATTTTTCAACACAGTTCATACTCTACCAAGCGATCCTAACGAACAACTTGCTGTTGTTGATTATCTCTCAAACATTCAAAAGAAATATGAAGCTGCCCAAAGGTGCTTACAAGCTATCGAGAATCTTCGTTCCGGACTACTGCAACAGCTCTTCATATAAAAAGTTGTTGCAACAAGCCGCTTCTAAGATCTATAAGGTCTTTTGTTGTATGCTTTGCTGCGTCAATACGATCATCCAACGCCGACATGATAGAAGCAATACGAGCCTGCTCTTGCAGACATGGAACGATTATTTTTGTTTTTATAATTTCGCTCTTACTGATAGAAGAAACCTTTGTTCCTTGAATCATCGGGTAAAGCTGCTTCTTGAAGTAATCAGAGTTGAAGTAGTAACCAAGATACATCGGAGCGAAAGAATCTTGAGGACGGCATGGAATAGTGTGCAGTCCGGACAGAGCAGCAATATTCTCTGCTCCTATAATTTCGGTGGATTTTCCTACGGTGTAATCCTCTGCTGTATCAGCGAAAACCACATCGCCATTCCGCAAGTAGCTTAAAGCAGAAAACTTGGAAATATCCTGTTCGGCGTTTATAACAGGTACATTTTCACTATGAAGATCAAGAACTGCACCATATTTAATCAGGACATCACCGTAGTGAATATTTCTAACTCCATTGCCACCAACAGACAGATTGTCTCTGGAAAAAGTGTTGTTTTGCAAAATAGTCATCATATCGCCAAAGATGCAGAGCCGACTTTCACTTCCTGCGGATAGACGGTCAAAAAGGGAGTTGGATAATCCTCTTTTATACTTCTTGAGGGCAATTATTAACTGTCGCTGTTTCTCGATCCGATTGGATAGGAGTGTCAATAGGTTTGCGATTTTCTCCTGTTCAGGCAATGAAGGAAGGAAGAGTGATTGCCCATAGAGAGTGTCCCACTCAACATTTCTTCGACATACACTTGCCCCTACGGTTGTCGCATTATAGAAGAATCGTTTCGCAGCATCGGATTTTATCCATTGGGCTATTAAATCAATAGAACATCCAGAAATGTCATAAGTTTTATATGCAGGAGAAACCATGCCGTGCTCAAAGCGCTGATTTACATTGGCATTTCCTAAATGAAGATTCTGCGTTGACAACACCATTGTTCCATATTTTATCTTTTTATAGCCCTTATTGCTTGCGCCACGCTGATGCCCAAAAAGCTCTGTGTTTAGGAACATACCTTCAATGGCGGCAGATAAAAGGACATCTTCATCCTCTACCTTGGTACGATTGCTAAACTCGTGAACAAGATCTCCAAATGTCGTTGCCTTCCACGGCTCATCGAAGCCCGGAAACCGGAGTTTCGGACGCTTCTCAAGACCGT
>ERZ780190.2241-NODE-2241-length-15090-cov-2.774726_pt1 | contig 15090 bp, 16 predicted proteins | sample MGYA00510980_ERZ780190 | MGnify/ENA primary metagenome ERZ780190 (study PRJEB29588, sample SAMEA1972188) | human gut metagenome | biome: human gut; feature: human-associated habitat; material: faeces | place: Denmark | collected 2008/2010 ... | reverse complement strand
ATCCTGACAATGAAAAGTTCTCAGAAAAATATTTGCTGACAGACTTAGAAAATTTGAAAAGGGGAACTTATTACTTGTTGTTTGTTAAAGGTACATGGACTTATGATAAAGATATCAATACATTCAAAGAATGGGTTGATAAAAATTCTGTTTTGCTGGATGAATATAATTTAAAATCTGCTTATCTGGCTAAGATTTCTGTAAAATAAAAATCTTGTATTTATATAATTATAGGGCTATAATAGTTTCTAGAGGACCAAAGGGGATGAAGAGCAGAGTCTGGCTATTTATAATATCAATATTTTTCTTATTGTGCGGGACGTCTTTTGCACAAAATGTCTATTCTCCTTATGTTACTCAGAATAACGAGATAATATTTAACCAATCGATGCACCGTATAGATGTAATTGACCCCAAAGTAAGTACTAATATGAAAGGCTTTAACTATCCAGGACTTCGAGGCTCTAATCAATTGGTAATCTATACTCCAGCGTTTGGCTACAGAACAAACACTAATGAATATGGAACTGAAGCTGTTGTTGTAGGAGATACAGTAACCTCTTTAAGCGGTGCAGATTCTTTAATTCCGGCAAATGGGCTTATTATAAGCGGCCACGGACAGGCAAAAAAATGGATAAACGAAAATATAATGGTGGGAACTAAGATTTCAATTGATTTGGAAAAGAAAACAATTACTTCTTATGTAACCTCTGATACTTTTCTTTATACAGCCAGAGAACGTATTAAGGAAGTGCAGAATATGATGCTTTATTATATTCAAAATTCTGCAAATTACAATCCAAGAAGAACAGAACAAAATATTTCCAAAGCAAATGATTATATACAAAAAGCTCAAAAAAACAGTGAAGACTCGCAAAAATACGCTTCTCGTGCTATCGAATTTGCTAATCTTGCTATGTCTACAGTAATACCTTATGATTCAACCGAATTAAAAGGTGTATGGATAAGGCCTACTTTTTATAATGAAAAAGATATTATAAAAACTTTGGACCAGCTGGCAGAAGCAGGAATAAATAATATTTTCCTTGAAACATATTATCATGGCAAAACAATATTCCCGTCACAGACAATGACAAGATACGGATTTATCCGTCAGAATGAGGAGTTTGTCGGTTTCGATCCTTTAAAAATATGGATTAATGAGGCACATAGGCGCGGTATTAAAGTTAACATCTGGTTTGAAACTTTCTATGTAGGGAACAAACCTCCGGAAACAAATGCTGAATATATTCTTGCTAAGCATCCGGAATGGGCTAATTACCCTAAAAAGAGTGTAGGTTCAAGCTCTATACCTTATTCTATCTCAGAACATAACGGATACTTTATTGACCCTGCAAATCCTGATGTACAAAATTTCCTTTACGAATTATTGTGCGAAATTGTAACAAGATATAAGCCAGATGGAATAAATTTAGATTATATAAGATATCCTCAGTCTTTAGAACCTAAATACTCTTCTTATGAAGCTTCAACATGGGGGTATACTCCATATGCGCGTGCAGAATTTAAGAGAATGTACGGCGTCGATCCAATCGATTTAAAATTAAGTGATCCTTTATGGTATCAATGGAAGTTTTATAGATGTAATAAAGTAACAAGCTTTGTAAGGCGGGTTAGTGTACTGTGCAGGTACAATAATATTGCTATTACTGCTGTAATATTTCCAAACCGTGCGATAGCCTTAGATACAAAACTTCAAGATTGGAGAACATGGTCTATGAATAATTTTGTAGATGGCTTTACTCCTCTGTTTTTAACCTGTGATGACAAAACTGCAATGGGCCTTATGGATGAAGTTCTGCGAAATAAATCTGCTAGTACAAAGCTTTATGCCGGGCTCTTCGTAACATTTATGAATGGTGCAACCTCTGATTTGATAAAACAAATTCATGCCTCTCGCAGATATTCATTAGGCGGTATTATCATATTTGATTATGCGCACCTTAACGATACTTATTTAGGAACTTTGACAGAAAGTATATTTAAACCAAACGGAAAAGAAGTGTTTATAACAGGAAGCCCTGCTCAAAATAAGGATAAGAAGCGTGGAAGATGAAAATAAACAGAAAAGAGCATTCTTAGGAATATGGTTCGATTGCTGCGGTGTTTACGGAAGAATTTATAAAACGAAAGACGGAACTGCTTATGTCGGCCGCTGCCCGAAATGCCTGCGCTCTGTAAGGGTGCGCGTTGGCGAAGGCGGAACTAATCAAAGATTTTTTAGAGGGGGCTAGGGGTAAATATAATAGCATTTGAAGTGAAACTACGAACCTGAGGATAAAGGAGAAATGATGAATTTAAATAACTTAAGAAAAGATAATGAAGTTTTAGATATTTTTTGTAAGCTGGTTTCAATACCATCACCATCTTTAAAAGAAGAAAAAGTTATTGAATGGATTTTAAATTTCTGTGCTGAAAATAATATAAATGCCAGAAAAGATAGTTATGGTAATGTTTATATTAGAGTACCCGGTTCAGATTCTTCAAAAGAGCCGCTTATGCTATCTTCACATATGGATGTGGTCGGTGATGACAGCCCTGTAAATATTTATCTGGATGGTGACTTTATAAAAGCAGAGGGAAGAACTCTCGGAGCTGACGATAAAGTTGGTGTTGCATGCGCTTTGAAACTCGCAAAGGATATTACTGAAGGCAAAATTAATGCTGGCGGCGGGTTGGAAATAACTTTTACACGTGATGAAGAAACCGGCATGAGCGGGGTAGAACACGTTGAGTTTGATAAAATTAAATCTAAATATATTCTTGTTTGCGATGCGGATAAACTCGGGCAGCTGCAAATATCCGGAGCAAGTTATACGAATGCAAAAATTACTGTAAGAGGGCTTAAAGGCGGACACTCTGGAATTGATATAGGTGATGAAACCAGATTGAATGCTGCTAAGATGATAGCAGAACTGTTGGCAGAATTTCCACAGGGGGCTTACTATTCTGATGAAACAGGTGTTATAACATCATGTAATCTTGGTGCTATTGTGGCAGGAGGTGTTCAAAACTCTATTTCAGCAATTGTAGAAAAAGGAATTAAGACAAATGATTATATAACAGAAATTATGAAAAAAACTTCTACGAATATAATTAATACTCTTGGGATGGCTTCTTATTCAATACGAAGCGCTTCTGTAGAAAAGGAAGAAGAACTTAAGGGGGTAATGCAGTCAATTGTAGATAAATTTAATCAAAAATATAAAGGACTAGCAGAAGCTCAAATCGAGTTTGAAATTCATCTGCTCCCTTTTGAAAAAGCTGAAGATGACAGGATTGAAAGAGTTCATACAGAAGCCTGTAAAAAAGCCGGTATTCAAAATGTTATTGAATCATTCCACGCTGGTGCTGAAACTCATATATACTGCCATAATAAAAATGCAAATGGCGAATTTTTTATGCCGGTGCTCTTAGGATTGGCGGATGTTTACAATATGCATTCTGCTGCTGAAAAAGTTGACTACAAAACCTTGCTAAAAGGGTATGAAGTTATCAAAAATACGTTTGAAGTTTTTAATTCGTAAACTTTTGTTAAACATACTAGCAACTTTTGTTATTCAGCGGGTTTAAACAAGATGTGTAGAAACTGTAAAGGAGATTTCTTATGAATATGAATGTTAATCCGGTAGGTTTTGGTGCAAAGTTACCAGTATCAAGAATTAAATTGGCAAGAGATGTTAATAATAAAGAATTGCCGGTTGATAATTATGTAAGAGAAATGCTGGCAAATCACAGTGCTGAAATAGAAAAAGTTGCTGACTATGTTGGCAGAGATGTTGTTCTTGCTCAAAAGGGAAATCTTCTTCTTGCAAATTCCGGAGCAAAAACCTCAGTAATTGATATGAGCAAAATGAAGAATGGACAAGAACTGATAAACGGTATTACAAATAATTTGAAAATAAATGCATAATTCCTTTTAAAAGAGCTTTAAGTCGAAACTTAAAGCTCTTTTTCTAATTCTTTTATAATTTGTAGTTTTTTATTGTTGTCCATGTTCGTTTTTGTGATGTGATTATATCCGATTTTTTCATCATTTTTTTCAATAGCTTGATCATAATACCAACATTTATAATTGAGCATAGAAAGAACTTTTTGAAGTTTTTCCATTTCTTGTAAGACTTCTTCTTTTTGTTTTTCAAAGATTGCTTTTCTTTGTTTTAAAGTTGCATTTCCTAAAGAACATAAAGCTATATATTCTTTTATATCTTTAATTTCTAAGCCGGATCTTTTTAAACAATCAATAACACGTAATGTTTCAATTTCAATTTCACTAAACTGTCTTACACCATTCACTCTTTTTAAATGGGGGAATAATCCTTCCTTATCATAATAACGAAGAGTTGAAATAGGTAATTGAAACATTTTTGAAATTTCACCAATAGAATACATATGATTTCCTCCTTTATACTTGACCTAAAGTCAAGTTTAGGTGTTATGATAAATGTAACATAGAATGAATGAATATTCAAATCTATGGTAGGAGGAAAAGGAAAATGGCTAAAAAATATGTGTTATTAAAACGAGTTTAAGATATAACAGTAATTCTGATAAACTGGCAGATGCTTTTATTCAAGGAGCAAAAGAAAGCGGAAATAGTGTTGAAGAAATAAGTTTAAAAGACAAAAATATTGCCTTTTGTAAAGGGTGTCTTGCTTGTTTGAAATCAGGAGAATGTGTCATCAGAGATGATGCTAATAGTATTACTGAACAAATTAAACAAGCAGATGTTATTGTATGGGCAACGCCTATTTATTATTATGAAATATCAGGACAAATGAAAGTTATGATTGATCGTGCAAATTCACTTTATGAAACAGATTATCAATTTAGAGATGTTTATTTACTTTCAACAGCTGCTGAAAATGAAGATGGTGTTGACCATCGTGCCATCAATGGGTTAAAAGGATGGGTTGCGTGTTATCCTAAATCTCATTTTGTTGGAAGTGTTTTTGCTGGTGGGGTTGATGGATCAAATACGATTAAAGATCATCCTGCTTTAAAGAAGGCTTATGAAATTAGAAAAGCAATTCAATAATGAAAAAGTTTATTTTAGTAATGGTTGGTTTATGTCTTTTTATAAATAAACCGATTTATCGAAAGAATATAAAAAAGAAGGAGAGTGAAGCGATGTTATTAGAAGTTAATGGTTATACATTTGAAGTAGAATTAGAAAATAATACAAGTGCTAAAGCTTTAAAAGAATATGTTTCTAAAGAAAAAAGAACACTTTCTTTAGATGATTATGGAAACTTTGAAAAAGTAGGAGATTTAGGAATAACTCTTCCACGTAATGATGAAACCATTACGACGAAAGAAGGGGATCTCATTTTATATTTAGGTAATAAATTATGTCTTTACTACAATCAAAACACGTGGGATTTTACTAAGTTAGGTCATATTAAAGATACAATACATTTGAAAGAAGTGTTAGGAAAAGGAAATGTTCAAGTAACACTTTTAATGAAATAAAAATGATTAAGAAGATATTAAAAATCGTAGGTATTGTGATTGTAAGTATTGGTGTTGTTGTTTTGTTGTTTATTAAATTTTGGCCGAGTTTAGGCGGGCGTGTGACAGAGGATGACCAAAAAGAATATAAAGCAAGAAATTCTTTATATAAAAAAGGAATCTTTCATGGAAATCCTGAAATTAAGTTGATGACAGAACAAAAGAGTGAATATAAAAATGAAGAAAAGGTTCCTAAGGGTGAAATACCTGTTTATCAGTTAAAGAAAATAGAAAAATCGAGGAAAGATGAACTTAAATGGATTTGGTTTGGACATTTAAGTTCATTGCTTGAAATAGAAGGAATGAACGTATTAATGGATCCTGTTTTTTCAAATGATACATCACCGATTCCTTTTATTGGACTAAAATGTTTTTCTAAATTACCACAAGATCACAAAAGGAAAACTTAAATTTGGCAACACCAAAGATTGGTGAAATTGTTGATTATCGTCAAATAGAAACATATCAAGAACATTGGTGGGAAATTGTAGAATAGTTTTTTCATTTTATGAAAGAAATTTAAGTGATTTTCCTTTATAATGTTTATAGAAAAATCATATGGAAACAAGGAGGTAATGAAAATGGGATTTCCTAAAGGGTTTTTATGGGGTGGAGCAGTAGCTGCTAACCAATGTGAAGGTGCATATTTAGAAGACGGTAAAGGTTTATCAGTACCAGATATGTTATTAGGTGGAGATGTTAATACACCAAGAACATTTTTACCAAAAACAGATCCAGAAGCTTTTTATCCTAGTCATGAAGCAGTAGATTTCTATCATCATTATAAAGAAGATATTGCTTTATTCGCTGAAATGGGATGGAAAGTATTCAGATTATCAATTAACTGGGGACGTATTTTCCCAAATGGGGATGATGAAGAACCAAATGAAGCAGGTTTAGCTTTTTATGACAAAGTATTTGATGAATGTCATAAACATGGTATGGAACCATTAGTTACTTTATGTCACTATGAAATTCCTTGGAACATTGTCACAAAATATAATGGATTCTCAGATCGTAGAGTTATTGATATGTTCGTTAAATACGCTACAACTTGTATGAAACGTTATAAAGACAAAGTTAAATATTGGTTAACATTCAACGAAATCAATATTGCATGTATGGGTGAAGGTGGAATTGGTAATCTTTATGGACTAGGATTAATGGATCCAGAAGATGTTAATGCAGATCATAGAATTCCATTGAATGAATTAAAATCAAATGAACAAATTATGTTTGAAGCATTACACAATGAATTTGTAGCAAGTGCAAGAACAGTTATTGAAGGTCATAAAATCAATCCTGATTTCATGATAGGTAACATGATTGCACATACAACTTTATATCCACTTACACCAAATCCAAAAGATATCTTAGCTGCATTTGATGAAGATAACTTTAAAAATAATTTCTGTGGAGATGTACAAGTACGTGGAGAATATCCATCATTTATCTTCAGATATTTTAAAGAACATAATATTGATACTTCTTATATTACAGAAGGAGATAAAAAAATCATTAAAGAAGGTACAGTTGACTTCTATACATTCTCATATTACATGTCAAACTGTGTAACAGTAGATGAAAATGCTGAAACTACTGCAGGTAATATGTCTAAAGGTGCTAAAAACCCTTACTTAAAAGCATCTGATTGGGGATGGCAAATTGATCCTGATGGTTTAAGATATACATTAAACTTATTACATGACCGTTATCCACATACTCCATTAATGATTGTTGAAAATGGTTTTGGAGCATTTGATACAGTAGAAGAAGATGGATCAATTCATGATGATTATCGTATTGATTACTTCAAAGGACATATTCATGCAATGAAAGAATCTATTGAAGATGGTGTACCATTAATTGGATATACAACATGGGGACCAATTGATTTAGTATCAGCTGGAACAGGACAATATGCTAAACGTTATGGATTTATTTATGTAGATAGACATGATGATGGAACTGGAGATTTCTCTAGAAGTAAAAAAGATTCATTCTATTGGTATAAAAAAGTTTGCGAATCTAACGGTGAAGAAATTTAATATAATAAAAGGACGGTGCGTACGCATCGTCCAATTTTTTAATTATTTTTAATATAAGGATTATGATAGAAAGAATAGACGAGTTGAACTGTCATTACACACCAGATAACTGGTTCACAGAAGATAACAGCCATATATTGAAAACGTGGGATTAAGAAGATAACAAAGATAATCTTTCCAAAGAATTCAATCACACTTGAAATTAAAGGAAGAAGTTTTTGACCAATTCCTTGAAGTGCATAACGTGTTTGCATCAATATTCCAAGTACGGCATAGAAAGGACCAACAATTGTAAGGTAAAGTGTTCCATTATGTAAAACAACTTCTTTATTTGAGCCTGATATTAATTTCACTAAAGAAGAACCAAATAATAAGATAATACAAGTTACAATAGCTGCACCAATAATGTCATAGATATAAGCATAACGAAGTGCTTTTTTAATTCTATCTTTTTGATTAGCCCCTTTATTTTGAGAAACAAAAGTTGAAATAGCAAGAGCCATCGCTGTAAAAGGCATATTAAAGAACATGTAAAGTTTTCTTGCAGCAGTATGTCCAGCGATAATTAAATAACCTAAATTATTAATACCATATTGTAAAATGACAGAACCAGCAGAAACAATACAACTCATAAATCCCATTGAGAACCCTTGTCCTAATAATTCTTTATAAAGATCTTTATCAACTTCAAAATGTTCTTTTTTAGGAAGTAATAAAGGTGTCTTTTTAAACATATAAATAATACATAAAATAACGGAAGTTCCTTGGGAAATAACAGTTGCCACCGCAGCCCCTTGAACTCCCATATTTAATTGAGTAATAAATACTAAATCTAAAATAATATTTAAAACAGATGAAACAACTAAAAAAACAAGAGGCATGACACTATTACCAATCGCTCTCATTAACCCTGCACATAAGTTATAGGCAAACATTACAATAATAAATAAAACAATAAAGAAAATATAACTATAAGCTTCATCAATAATGTTTGCAGGCGTATTTAATAAATGAAGAAGTGGTTGTAAGAAAATTAAACCAATAAGTGTTAGTCCAATTGAAACAACAATTCCAATAACTAAAGAACTAGCAACTGATTTCTTTAATAATTTTTCATCTTTAGAACCAAAACTTCTTGCAGTAACAATAGCAAGCCCATTTCCAATCCCTAAAGCAAAACCTACAAGCAAGTCATAAATGGAAGTACATGATCCAATCGCTGCTAAAGAAGCGTCTCCTAAAAAGTTTCCAACAATCATGGTATCAACAGTATTATAAAGTTGTTGGAAGATATTTGATATAAATAGTGGTAATGCAAAGATGATCAGTGATTTAAAGATTGGTCCATGAATTAGATCAACATTTGCATTAAATGATTTACGTTTTATCGAATCCATATTCTTCTCCTATTCTGTAATATTTCGATTAAAAATTTCTACAAGTGTAAAGATTCCATCCTCATATTCATATTTTTGAATACAACAATTATAAAATCTTTCGGTTTTCTTTACTTTTGCATGTTCTTCCCATGCACGATAGAACTGGGCACAAGCTGCCCCATGAGAAACTGCTAAAACAACTTGATGATCATTCTTATTCATGATTTCGGTTAATGTTTTATTCATACGTTCTCTAAGTTCAAGTTCACCTTCACCACCAAATTGTTTAAAGAAATCCCCATAGGGTAGTTTAGGGTTTAAACATTCATCTTTTCCTTCAAAAGCACCAAAATTCCATTCTTTTAAACCTTTTAATCTCGTATAAGGCATATCTGTAATGATTTCTAAAGTATCAGATGCTCTTTCAGAAGTAGAAGCATATGCATGATCAAGAGTAATTTGATTATTCACAAAATATTCTTTTGCCATTTGTGCTTGTTTAATTCCTAAAGGTGTAAGAGGCGCATCACACCAACCTTGAATTTTATGTTGCAAATTGAACAAAGTCTGTCCATGTCTCATTAAATAGAGTATTTTTTTCATGATAAATCCCCCTTTCAAGTATACTGTAATCGTTAATATTATAAAATTACAATACCTAAATAGCAATCTACTATAACTAAAAAAATAGTAAAAAAATCTATATTATTGAAACCAATAATATAGATAATCGTATTTAAAGACACGGTAAACGAATTTACCACCTGTCGTTTTAAATGTTTTTAATAAAGTTCCATCCTGACTGTATTCACTCCAAAACATTGCGATACCACTATCAATAATCACATTTCCATCTAATTCTTGGACACTACTTACATATCCTGAATAAGCAACAGGGATACTACTTACAAGTTCAACGGTACGTGTATTTTCATCAACTAAATATTTGTAGTAATAGGATGTTCCTTTCTTTAAACTATAATAAGTATTTGAATAATTTGAATCATTTTTCCAATCATAATCAGATTGAGTTGTACTTACAGCAAGGTTATTATTATAAAGATAGAGATAATATTGTCCTTGAGGTAGAGAATTATCTTCTACATAAGTAACACAATGTTGACCGGCTTGCATTGAAAAATCGCTTGTTTTATTTAAGAGTAAGGAATCATAGCCACTTTCTTTCCAAAAGTGATCAGAACCAATCATATAATCAATAGATGGATTTGAATAAATATTATCTAATTTAATAATTGTAGATGTTTTTCTTGAACTGATAATTAAACTTGTTTTATCAACAAGAGCTAATGAATTGATATGCATCCAATCAAGATTTTCTGCACCATCAGGTAATGAAGTTGTTGAATAATAATTAGGTAATAAATCGATAAGATCTGCAAGTTCGGTAATATTACCAGAATCTTTTTCAATCATAATAATTTTATCTTCACTTGTCTTTGCGTTTTTCTCACTTGCAAGAACAAGAAGATTGTTATTGCCATCAAAGATGTAATCATGATGTAATTTATAATTACCTGTATCATAAATTTTAGAAATATAACCTGTTTGATCCATACCAACGATCTTTGTACTAGAAATACTAAAGTACATTGTATTATCTTCGAATAAAATACGATGACTACGATAAGAAATAATTGGAATTTCACTACGGAGAATGCCGTCGTTATCATAAAGTCTCATGTAAGCTTGTTCTTCACTATCTTCAGTTACATCATTTCCTAAAACGGTATAAAGACCCTTGGATAAGGATAAAGCGTTTGAATCATCACAATCTACTGTCAAATATTAGTCTCCACCTTGTAAAGAAGGAGCGTTATATGACCAAGATAATGTATCAACAGGGTTTCCTTGTTTATTAGTAAGAGTTACAGTAATCGTATTTATTTGCCCAGAAATAGCGCCAACAAGAAGATATTCATGATTTGTTGTGTAACCACTTAAAGTATTATTGTTAAGTGTACGGGAAAAATCGTTGTATCCTTCACAATGAATTGTGTAAGTAGCTTGCAATTCATCGCTTGTTTTAAAATACATATAAACAGAGGTTGTATTTGTACCATAAGGATTCGTAATTAATAAAGGATGTTCAATTGTATAATTTTTATACTTTTTGAGTTTAGCGATTTGATTATAAATTTTATTTTGATAGCTAGTTGAATAAATTATAGATAGATTAGTGCTTGTGTTTTTTAGATGAACATAGTTAATAGAATTATTATCATCACTAGAAGCTTCTATTGAAACTTGATTTGTAAGTGAAAAAAGAAAGCACCTAATGAAATAATGGTTAAAAGAATAATAGATTTTTTTAATCGTTTCATATAATTACCTCCTGCCTTGTATTTTTAGCGGTAAATTATGTGAAAAATACAGGAAAATAAACAATTAATGTCAAATATATTTACATATAATAGGGATAAAAGGGAAAAATATTAAAAAAATGTTGCGCTTACCACAAAGGAAGTGTAAAAGTAAGTTCAACTGTAAGAGTAAAATCCACTGGAAGTATGTGAAAGACTAAAATCAACTTTGACATATCTAAAGTGGAATTTAACTTTTCACTACAAAAAAAATTAATTAGTGTACTAAATATATTGACATTGATTAGTGCACTAACTATAATATTTAGCATACTAACTAATAAAAGGAGGCGTCTTATGGATCCACTGGAATTTGAAGATATTAAAGAGATCTTTCTACAATTTAAATCTCTTCATAAAATTATTCATGAATTTACGAGTAAAAAAAGTAGCATAGAAGGCTTATCAGCTGAGCAACGTTATTTGTTAGCTCTTATTGATCGGTTTGATCATCCAAATCAAAAAATACTTGCTGAATGTTTGAAAATTACACCAGCAACGTTATCAGTAAGGTTACAACGTTTAGAAAAAGCAGGTTTTATTGAAAAAGTTGTAAGTAGACATGATAAAAGAAATGTCACATTACATATTACGGAAAAGGGAAACAAAGAAATTAAAAATTGTAAAGATGATATGAAAATATTTACCACACGCTTATTTGAAGGAATAAATAAAGAAGATTTAGATAGAATGAAAGCGTATTGTCAAATCTTTGAAAAGAATATTCGTTTGATGAAGGAGGAATTAGATGTTCAAGATTAAAGGATATTTAAAGAAATTCTGGTACTTGATCTTAGCTTGTATTTGTTTATTGTTTGTACAAGCACAAACAGAATTAACTTTACCCGATTATATGAGTGATATTGTTTCAGTAGGAATTCAAGCGGGAGGATTTGCTTCACCTGTTTCAGATGTCTTAACAGAAGAAACATATCAACATTTATTATTGTTTGTTGATCAAAAAGATCAAAAGACAGTAAAAAACGATTATAAAAAAATCAATAAAGTAGATCAAGAGATGCTTGATACTTTTCCTAAAGCAAAAGGAAAAACAGTATATCAATTAAAAGATTTATCAAGTGATGAAGAAAGTAAGTTAGAAAATATTTTAATGAAACCGATGTTGCTTATTACTTCTCTTGATAGCATGGATACTTCTAGTAAAGAATATCAAGAGAAATTCGGTCAATTACCGCCAAATATGACGGTTTATGATGCTATTTCTTTTATGGATGAAAGTCAAAAAGCAAAGATGTTTGAAGACATTGATAAAAAGATGGATACCATGGGAGAAAGCACTTTGAAAATTGCCGCTGGTAATGGTGTTAAAGCGGAATATAAAAAATTAGGTGCAGATATTGATAAAGTTCAAACGGATTATATTTTAAAAACAGGTTTAAAGATGTTGGGAATTGCTTTAATCGGAACACTTGCTGCGATTTCAGTTGCATTCTTTGCGACCAAAGTTGGGGCAGGGGTCGCTCGTGCTTTAAGAAAAGATGTCTTTGAAAAAGTTGAAAGTTTTTCAAATGAAGAATTCAATCATTTTTCTACAGCTTCATTAATTACACGTACAACAAATGATATTACCCAAGTACAAAATGTAACAATGATGCTTTTACGTATTGTTTGTTTTGCTCCAATTATCGGAATTGGTGCTTTAATTAAAGTTTTAACAGATTCACCTTCAATGGCTTGGATTATTGCAGTTGTTATTCTTGTTATTTTTGGAGTCATGGCTGTTGCTTTTGCTGTAGTTATGCCAAAATTCAAAATTATTCAAAATTTAATTGACCGTTTAAATTTAACAATGCGTGAAAATTTATCAGGAATGCTTGTTATCCGTGCTTTTGGTAATGAAAAACATAGTGAAGATCGTTTTGATAAAGCCAATAAAGATGTTACAAATTTAAACTTATTTGTTAATAGATCAATGGCTTCAATTATGCCAATTATGATGTTTATCTTTAATGTAGTTACTTTAGTGATTGTCTATTATGGTTCTAAACAAATTGATTTAGGAAACTTAGCGATTGGACAAATGATGGCTTTTATGCAATACGCAATGCAAATTATTATGTCCTTTTTAATGATTGCGATGATTGCTATCATGTTACCTCGTGCCAGTGTTGCTGCTAATCGTGTTTATGAAATTATTGAAACTAAGCCGACGATTCAAGATCCTACAAATCCAATTGCTTTAGATGAATGTAAAAAAGGTCTTGTTGAATTTAATCATGTTTCTTTTGCATATCCAGGAGCAAATGAACCAGTGTTAAAAGATATTGATTTTGTTGCTAAACCAGGACAAACAACAGCATTTATCGGTTCAACGGGTTCGGGGAAATCGACGCTTATTAATTTAGTTCCTCGTTTTTATGAAGTTAGTAAAGGAAGTATTAAAGTTAGTGGTGTTGATGTTCGTGATATGACACAACATGAATTACGTAATCATATTGGACTTGTTCCTCAAAAAGGAAATTTATTTTCAGGAACAATTCGTTCTAATTTAAAATATGGCGCACCAGAGGCAACGGATGAAGAATTAGAAGAAGTCATTCGTATTGCTCAAGCAAAAGAATTTATTGATCAAAAAGAAGAACGCTTAGATACGGAAATTTCACAAGGTGGTACAAATGTTTCAGGGGGTCAAAAACAAAGACTTGCGATTGCTCGTGCTATTGCGAAAAATCCAGATATTTATATTTTTGATGATAGTTTTTCAGCACTTGATTTCAAAACAGATGCTAAACTTCGTCAAGAATTAAATCAGCTAGTGAAAAAGACACAAAGTACAGTTTTATTAGTAGGACAACGTATTGCTTCTATTATGGAGGCAGATCAAATCATTGTCCTTGATGAAGGTCAAATTGTTGGTAAAGGAACACATGATGAATTAATGAAATCATGTCAAGTTTATCAAGAAATTGCTTATTCTCAATTATCTAAGGAGGAACTAAGTCATGAGTAATGAAAGAAGAAGACAAGGGCCTCGTGGACCAATGGGTCATGGAATGAGAGGAAATGGTGAAAAAGCCAAGAATTTTAAAGGAACATTAAAGAAATTATTTGTTTATTTAAAACCTTATTATTTTAAATTAGCGGTTGTTATTATTTTTGCGGTAGGGTCAACGATTTTTACGATTGTAGGACCAAAGATTCTTGCTAAAGCAACAGATAAATTATCTGAAGGAATTGTAGAAATAGTAGTGTGTGATCATCATGAAGAAGAGATTAAAGAAGAATCGGTTCGTATTTTAACCGTATCATTAATTTAGGAGTTTGACAATGTGTGATAAAACAATGGAAAATTATAAACCGAATATGTTTCAGTTACAATGCTTAAAAGCATTAGAGATACAGATTGAGGAAGGAAAAGGATACAACGAAGCAGAGATCGGAAGAAAGATGCAGGTAAACAGATCAACAATCTCCCGATGCTTCAAAAGATACCGAGAAGAATGATTCCTGGAAGATAAAGGATTTACCAGAAAAGGAGCGGAATTCTTAGAATATTACAAAATGATCGAATCAGATCTTTACCATTACTTTGCATCTATCGGAATTAACGAACAACAGCAAAGACAGGCAGTTACAGGAGTGTTTGATACTGCAGATATCGATACGATCCAGAAATTATGCCAGAAAGAGAAAATGCATCTAAGGTATGAAAGTATCGGAAAAAATGAAAGTAAAGAAATTACCAAGTTAACCTACGAACAATTATGCAATAGTTTAAAAAAAGGCATA
>ERZ780190.2229-NODE-2229-length-15137-cov-4.717213_pt1 | contig 15137 bp, 13 predicted proteins | sample MGYA00510980_ERZ780190 | MGnify/ENA primary metagenome ERZ780190 (study PRJEB29588, sample SAMEA1972188) | human gut metagenome | biome: human gut; feature: human-associated habitat; material: faeces | place: Denmark | collected 2008/2010 ... | reverse complement strand
CCACAAGTCCGGTGTGGACCACACCACCTACGCCCACACCGGTGCCATGGTGAACGTCTACGCCAACGGCGTGGGTGCGGAGAAGTTCGGCGGCGTGTTCGACAACACCGAGATCTTCCACAAGCTGGCCGACCTGACCAAGGTCAAGTAAAGCTTCACCAGACTGATTTTCCACATTTTTCCCGGATAAAATAAAACCTCCCTGCTCTGGAACCGCAGCGACTGCGGCCGGGCAGGGAGGTTTTGCGTTGATTATGCTGTTTGCCTTTGCGGCTCCGCCGGTGAAAAAACAAATCGGGAAAGTCCGCAGACTTTCCCGATTTGTAATTTAGAAAATGATTCCGCTGAATATGGCCAGAGCAAAGCGGAGGCCATTCAAAATTTAATTGTTGATCTCCGGGAAGCCCTCCAGCTTGCTGGTGCAGTGGGGGCAGCGCACCGCCTTGATAGAGATCTCACTCTGGCAGTAGGGGCACACCTTGGTGGTGGGGGCTGCCGGTGCAGCAGGCTCTGCGGGCTTCTTGTGCAGGGCGTTGATGGTCTTGATGACCACGAACAGCACGAATGCTACGATGAGGAAGTTGATGATGGCGGTGATGAAGGAACCAATGCCGATCATCACATCGCCCACATGGATGCCGACATCCGAGAAATCAGCGTTGAAAAACAGGCCGATGGCAGGGTTGATGATGTCGTTCACCAGTGAGTTGACGATGGCGGTAAAGGCACCGCCGATCACAACACCGACTGCCATATCCAGCACATTGCCACGCATGGCAAAGGCCTTGAACTCTTCAAAAAACTTTTTGATGCCTTTCACTTCTTTTTCTGCCATAAGAAAATCCACTCCTTTACTCCCTTTATGCCGCAAGGGAACGTATTTGCGTCTATGATAGCGGATTTTTGGCGTGATTGCAAGGGAAAATGACAGCCTCAGCCCTCTTTTGGCAAAAAATAAAACGGGAAAGCCCGCAGACTTTCCCGTTTTGCAAGGATGAAACAGTTTTTACTTTTCCGGTGCAGTAAAAGCGATGGGGGTAGCACCTGCAGCGGCATCCACACTCAGCAGGGAGATGGGAGCGACCTCGTAGTGCAGGGTCTCAAAGCTCTGGGTCTGGCCGTCCTCGGTGGTGAACTCGAGAACATAGGTCATGTCGCCCTGCTTGTCGGCCTCGACATCGCGGGTGATGACGACATTCACAAAGTCATCCGCGGTTTAGCCGCCGCTGCGCCAGCGCAAAGCCGACGGCGCTTGCCGCAAAGACGGCGTAATAGCTGACCAGCCGGTAGAACATCAGCAGGCTCATGGACGAAGCATCGGGGAGGAAGCTGCTGTACACCAGCAGGAAGGCCGTCTCCACCGAACCCATGCCCGCCACGTTGGGCAGGGCGTTGGAGACAAAGAGGGTCAGCGACATGAGAAGCTGCACCTGCCAGAAGGCCAGTCCGGTATCCAGCCCCATGAACCGCAGCCCCATCCACGGCAGGCAGAAGAGCAGGAACAGCTTTACGAGATGCACGCCCAGAATGGCGGCACAGCGGGGCTTGTCCGCCAGCAGATGGCGGCTCTCGGTGCTCAGGGTGTCCAGCTGCTTGAGCCAGCTTTCCCGGCGCTCGGCCCAGCGGCCCGTGTCGGGCAGAAAATGCAGCAGCCACCGGGCCAGACGCTGCACCACCGGCAGGGCGCAGAGGGCGATGAGTCCCACGATGACGCCCGCCACGACAGCGTAGGCCCCGGGCAGATACCGCAGCACGCCGTCGGAGTTGGCCGCTATCCAGGGGCGGCCCGCCAGAAGCAGCACGGTGGCGTAAAGCAGGACGGATGTCTTGTGGAAGACGTATTGCAGGGTCATCAGCCCTACGCCGGGGCCAACGTCCAGCCCGCGCCGGTGGAGATACCACGTCTGAAACGGCACCGACCCTGCGCCGAGGCCCACCACATTGCCGAAGGTCCCCATCCATGCATTGTCGATACCCTGCCGCAGCGGGAAATGGGACAGGCGGCTGCGGACGATGAGCCAGCTGGATACGCCCTCGAGAAGCGGGTAGCTCAGGCCCACGGCCAGTGCCAGAAGTCCCTGCCCGAGGGTGAGCCGGCTCAGCGCCTCGGAGATCTCAGCCCAGTGCTCCCGGAAGATGAACACCACGATGCCGGTCAGCAGGGCCAGAACGCCCAGCGAGAGCAGGGTCTTTCGGCGCGAAGGGGCGGGGGAGGCGGACGAACTCATGCGGGGACTCCTTTCAAATTTCAACAAAAAACGGACTGGGATAAACTCTTAGGAGAGTATATCACAGTCCGGAGGTGTGTTTGTGAACAACTGCCAAATTTTTTGCCTCAGTTTCGGCAGAGTGATAAAGAACAGGGAGTTTATTCGCCGGTGAGCTCCTTTACAGCCTGTTGCAAACTGTCGGAAAACGCCTGCTTGGAGTAATGGTTCTCGTAAAGCTCACGGCAGGCGGGGCGCATGGCAGCCAGCTTTTCCGGGTGCTCGATGGCCCAGGCCAGCCGCTCGGCCAGCTTTTCGGGGTCGTCGTCCTCGTAGACGAAACCGTCCACGCCCTCGGTGATGAGCCCGGCGGTGCCGGTGTGCTCCGACACGATGGCGGGCTTGCCGAAGATGAGGCCCTCAGTGACGAAAGTAGGCATGGGGTCGTCGCGGGAGGCGCAGACGAGGCAGGTACACTGGGCCATCAGGCTCTTGATCTCGTCGCGGGTGAGCCGCTTGACGTAAAAGACATTGTCGGGGCAGTCAGCGGTCAGGCTCCGCACGGCGTCCATCATCTCAGCCTCTGCGGCCTTGCCCACGAAGAGGAAGGATGCCTTCTTCATGGTCTCAGGCGGCAGCAGCCGGATGGCTTTGCAGAAGATGTCCTGGCCTTTCCGGTTCTCGAAGGAACCCACGGTGGCGAACAGAGGCCGCCCGCCCGCATAGCTCAAATCGTAGTGGGAGAACTTCTCGGCGGCGTAGTCCGGCAGGCCGTAGATGAGGGGCCGGATGTTGAACTCCGGCCGCACCGAGTGCATGGCGTTGGCGGCGTGGCTGCCGACGGAGTAGAGCCGGATATTTTCGCCCAGCTCTCTGGGGATCTGGTGGGCGATGTGGGGGTAGCCTGCAAAGGCATCGTGGAGCCACCAGAGCACCGGCACCCGCGCACCGCTCAGGGCGCGGACGGCCCGGGCCTCCACGACGGTGTTGGCCAGAACGAGATCGGCGCAAAGGGCCAGCCCCCAGAGCAGGGGAGACTGGACACAGCCCTTGCGGGTGATGACGGTAGCTCCCGCCTCGAGGAAAAGCGGCATGGAGCCGCCGTCCTCAGGGCCGAGGACGACCACTTCGTAGCCCATGCTGCGCAGCACCGGCACGGCGCTCACCAGCACGATGGGCGCACCGGTCATGTCCAGCAGGTGGCTCATGATAAAGACGCGCTTCCCCTTTACAGACCAGACGTCTTCGGCGCAGATGTCCCGCTCATAGTGGGCCAGCGCCAGCGGGAGGCAGACGTGGCTGCGGCTGAGCTTCGCCGCCAGCGTCAGCAGTTCGACGGGATTTTCCGGGTCGCGGGCTTCCGCCTGACAGCGGCGCAGTAGCTCCCGGGAGACGAGGGCGCAGCCCGGGCAGGCTGCAAAGCCCTGACTGTGGTAGAGGGTGGTGACGCCTGAGTAGCCGAAGACGGCGTCGCTGGTGACGTAGTCTGCGCCGCCGCGCAGTGCGTCCGCAAAGCAGGAAAGGGCCGTGGACATCAGGAAAAGGTCTTCCCTGACCAGAAGTACACCGACGGCGCTGCCGAGGGCTTCGGGGCGGAGGCTGTCCGTCAATAAAAATTTGCGGTGGAGCTGGTCCTGCAGGGAAGCTTTCAGGGCGGCGTTCCGCCCCGGCGCATAGATGCCGAGAAAAACTTCCTGGGTATCGAGATATTCCTGTTTGGCGAGCTGAGCCCGCTGCAGAGTGGTATAACTGCTGTACATCGTATCCTCCTCTCCGCAGGCAGGCTCAATGGCTGCGATGGAACAGCCCCAGCAGGCGGCGCAGGGGCAGCGTGAGTTTCCAGCTGCTGGAAGAGAGGATGTTTTCCAGCGAGCTCTCGTAGGCTTTGCTCCGGGCGCTCAGCTCGGCGTTGACCTGATGCAGCTCGGAGAGATTCTTCTGCAGGGCCTCGATGGTCTGCTTCTGGTCAGCCGTAGTCTTTTCCAGCTGGTCGAGGTGCTTCTGCTCGCAGACGCGGGTCTTCTGGAAATACTGTACGCCTTCGAGAACGGCGGCGAACAACGGGTCGTCAGCCAGCGGCTCCAGCGGGAAGTAGCAGTAGCTCACGCCCAGCTTCATCCCGGCGGGGAAACGGTTCAGACCATCCAGCATGAAATTCGGGTCGTTGTTGAGGAACAGGATGCCGTCGCCATGGAGCGGCACACCGTTCACCGGGCGGCAGAGGATGCGGTCATCCGAGAAGACGAAATCGGTGATGCAGCAAGGCAGTTCACCGGGGTCGAGACGGAGATTGAACGCGGCCTCCGGCAGCTCGAAGGTCGCTGTCACCATGCCGTTCAGCTCGTCGTATTCGTAGTCCGGGGCCTTGACGGTGTCTTTCTGGGAAAAGCCGAACCCGGCATCATAGTAAAGCAGCGGCTGCACCAGAGCAGGCGAGTCGGTCTGCCTCTCTCTCTGGGGGTGGGCAGCATAGAAGGTCTGCAGCTGTTTTTCCAGCTCAAGGCAGCGCTGGGCCAGCCGCGAAGTGCCTTCGTCTGCAAGTTTGAGTTGTTGTTCAAGGTCCGCAATGCGGCTGCGCAGAGCCGCTTCAGGAGTTTCGTTCATCATTACCGGGGCCTCCTCCAATTTATCGCAAGGCGTACAACCCGCGCTGCAAGCCCATGCATCAAAAGTAACTATAGTCTACCCTCAAAATGGCTGGATACCAAAGCGCAGGAATTTCAGTGTTTTGCCGCATAGCGGCGGGTCTTGCTCCGCTGCCGGGGCTTGTCCGCAGGCTTTCCGCCCCGAAGCTTCCGGCCAAGCTCTTTGCGGCGCATCAGAAGTTCGGTGACGGCGAAGATGGACACAAGCGAGAACACGAACTGCAGCAGCATCCCCTGCACCGGATGGTCAGCATACTTTGCAGCCATCAGATACCACGGGATGGCCGTCAGCTCCACAGTGTGGATGCAGAAGATGAAGAGCGAGCGCCGGCCCATCCACTCGATGGCATGGGAGATGGGGCCGTCCACTCGGCGCTGCCATTTCAAAAAGAGCCGGATGATGCCGTAGCCCACTGCGCCATCCAGCAGGATGCTCAGCGGCCCCATCGTCCACTCACCCATCGAAACGCAGTCGGTGCGCTGGGTCAGCAAAACGCCCGCGACGACGCCCAGCGCAGCCGCGATGAGGCCGGCTTTGGCTCTGCCGGAGAGGGGAGTTTCAAAAAGACGGCGCTTCTTGGCCAGATAGCCGATGTAAAGGTAGGGCAGCGACACCATGCCCTGTGCGATGCAGAAAGGAGCCTCCCACACCAGCGTGACGCCCCAGCCAAGCAGGGTGACGCCGACGACTGCGGGGGTTATGTACCACTCGGGGAAGATCTCGAGCAGCACGTCCAGAAGCACCCACGCCAGCATCAGAGCCACTAAGTACCACATGGGTCCGCAGGAGAAAAACTGATGCCCGAAGTAAGTGGCCGTGTGGGGCAGACCTAACAGGAAACCGCCTAAGACCTTGGCCGATTCTGAGATGGCGGCATCCCACGAGCCGAAAGCTGCGTGGTGAATGAAAGCGTGGAGCACCGTGGTGGCCAGCGCAGTATAAACGTAAGGCTTGAGCAGGGTCTTGAGCTGCTGCTCGATGCATTTGTGGATGGAGCGCTTGCGGAAGCCGTAGCCGCTGGCAATAAAAAAGGCGGCCATCAGCGCTTCGCGGTAAGCGAACAGCGCGAACGCGAAAGGGGTGACGTCGTTGGTGCCGAGGGGGTAAAGCTCTGACGTGTGGGCAAAGACGATGGCCAGCATTCCGATGCCTTTCAGCAGGTCGAACATGCCAAGGCTGCTTACAGTGCGGGGCTTGGTGCCTTCCATGAAAAGGGTCCTCCTTGTGCGCCATTCGTCCCGGAGGCCCCGGAAGGCCGTGTTTTAGGCGCGATAAATAAAAATATGAAGCTCGGCGGGGAGCTTTTTTGCTAAATAATATAAACAGTATAATGCTTTTTGGGCTTGCTGTCAATTTGATAAGGACTCGATCTCCGGGCGAAGTTTCGTCCTGACGAAAAAAGTGTATCACAGCTTTTTGCATATCGCAACAAAAGGAAAGAATTACATCTGCCTGCACAAATTGAATGCAAGCTCAAGTTGCATATTTGTGCAATTAAATCTTGCGTTTACGCTCTGCTTGCGGTATACTGTTGCCATAAGGAGTCGTGCCAAAGTTTTCCTCGAACTGCCAGAGATTCGGAATGACTCTGGAAAGTGAATGAAAAAAGTGCTGAGCTGAAAATTTGACAAAAAAGGAGAAAAACCGATGGCTGAATACATCAAAGTACCCGCAGGCGTATACGACATGGTGACCCGCTGCATGGAGCAGGAGTTTCCTGATCATGTGGCCATCCGCTATGTGGCCGAGGACGGCAAGACCGTCGTGGAGAAGAAGTATCGCGAGTATGCGCAGGACATCCGCCGGATGGTGGCCTATCTCAAGGCCGAAGTGCCGGACATCAAGGGCCAGCGCATCGTTCTGCTGAGCCGGAACTGCTATGAATTCTGCGTGGCGTCCTACGGCATCATCCTCGCCGGCGGCGTTCTCGTGACCCTGAACCAGAAAAAGACCTGGGAGGAGCTGGAATATGAGCTGGGCCTCGTGGAGCCCGTCCTCATCCTGAACGACGGCATCGACTACGGCTGGCCGCGCCGAGCTGGAAGCCGCCTACGGCCCGAAGCTCCGCCCCATGGACTGCTATAAAGAGACTGCCCCCGGCGAGCTGACCAACTGCGTGGGCCACGATGATTTGATGATGCTGATGTTCACCTCCGGCACCACCGGACGCAGCAAGGGCGTCATGCTCTCGGAGCGGAATATGTGCGCCAGCCTGCACACCTATTCGGAGGTGGCAGAGAACTGGATCACCAACCGCCTCCCGGCAGGCCAGAAGCTGCCTCTGAGCCACATGACCCTGCTGCCCCTCTTCCACATGGCCTGCTTCGTCTGCGTTATGTCCTACCCGCCTGCCGGATGGGCTCTGAACCTCTGCGGCGACATCCGCGACTTCTACCGCGACCTGGGCCTGATGCATAGCGACGTCATGGCCTCGGCCCCCATGCTGGTGGAGACCATCTACAACGACATGAAGCGTGGCCGCGTCAGCCGTCTGAACGGCCTGTGGGACCTGTGCTGCTCTTCCGCTGCCCTCGACCCCAAGATGCTGCTGGAGCTGGCCCAGAACGGCTTCGTCGTCAACCAGTGCTACGGTATGACCGAGACCTTTGGCGACGGCATCCTGAACTTTACGCAGGTCGAAAAGCACATGAGTGCCGTGGGCAAGCCCGACGACCACGTTCAGTATAAGCTGGACGAGACCGGAGAAATTTGCATCAAGGGCGACTGTGTGATGCTGGGCTACTACAAGGACCCCGAGGCCACGGCAGAGGTCATTGACGCCGACGGCTGGTTCCACACCGGCGACCTGGCCCGGATGGATGAGGAAGGCTTCTATTACATCACCGGCCGCAAGAAGAACCTCATCATTCTGGACAGCGGCGAGAACGTCAGCCCCGAAGAGCTGGAAAAGAAGCTGGCCCTCTGCCCGGCCATCACCGAGTGCATCGTGAAGGAGAAGGGCCAGAAAATTTGTGCCGTCATCTACTGCCCGGAGGATAAGCAGGAAGAGGTCAGAGCCTTCGTCATCGAGGTGAACCGCAGCCTGCCGCTGTATAAGCGCATCAGTGCCGTGGAGTTCACCGTTGAGCCCCTGCCCCGCAACGCTCTGGGTAAGCTGCTGCGGAAGTAACAAGTAAGAAGAAACAGTGAAAAGGATACGCCGCGTAGTTGCATTTCTCTGTCGAAACAGGTATTATTACTCTGAGGCAGAATATGTCAAATGCCGGCGTTTCGCTGCAATAAAGAAAAACAGCAAGGAGCGACAAAAATGATAAATACTGTATATGAGCTCATCACGGACGTCATGGCGAAGCAGTACCCCGACCGGGTGGCTTTTCGCTATGTGGCCGCCGATGGCAAGACTGTGGTGGAAAAGACCTACGCCCAGTATGTGCAGGACATCCGCAGGGCCGTTACTTATTTTAAGGAGAATATCCCCGACATCAAGGGCAAGCGTGTCGGCATCATGAGCCGCAACTGCTATGAGTACGGTGTCAACAGCTTCGGCGCGATCCTCGCCGGGGCCGTCGTCGTGACCATCAACCAGAAAAAGACCTGGCCCGAGCTGGAATATGAGCTGGGCATGGTGGAGCCGGATCTCATCTTCAATGATGGCATCGATTACGGCTACCGCGCCCAGCTGGAAGCACTTTACGGCGCTCGGCTCCGCCCCATGGATGCCTGGACCGCTGCCCCTGAGGCTGAGATGGTCAACCGCATCGACCACGAGGGTCTGCTGATGCTGATGTTCACTTCCGGCACCACCGGCCGCAGCAAGGGCGTGATGCTGAGCGAGAAGAACTACTTCACCGCCTGCCAGATGTACATCGATGGCCTGAAGTCCGTCCTTGACTATGAGGAGCGGCTGGTACCCCAGTACCTCGACCAGACCTTCAGCCACTTTACGCTGGTGCCCATGTTCCATCTGGCCGGTTTCATCTGCTACTTTGTCTATGGCATACAGGGCTGGACCCTGAATCTCTGCTGTGATGCCCGCGACCTGCGCCGGGATATGAGCCTGATGCACAGTGATGCCATGTCTACCCCTCCGGTGCTGGTGGAGATGATCTGCAACGAGGTCAAGCGCGGCCATGCCGACCGCCTGAACGGGCTGTGGAACCTGAGCTGCAGCTCTGCCATCCTTGATCCCGCCATTCTGAGCGATCTGGTGAAGAATGGCTTCTACATCAACCAGTGCTACTCCATGACCGAGCTGGCCGGCTATGGCCTGCTGAACGTGACCCAGGAGGGCGACCACCTGCGTGCCCTGGGCAAGCCGGACGGTTTCTGTGAGGTCAAGGTGGACGAGACCGGCGAGATCTGCGTCCGCGGCGGCTGCGTGATGCTGGGCTACTATAAGGACCCCGAGGCCACTGCCGAGACCATCGACAAGGACGGCTGGCTCCACACCGGCGACCTGGCCCGCGTGGACGAGGAAGGCTACTACTATATGACCGGCCGCAAGAAGAACCTCATCATTCTGGACAGCGGCGAGAACGTCAGCCCCGAGGAGCTGGAAAAGCTGCTGGGCAAGTGCGATGCCATCAAGGAGTGCATCGTCAAGGAGATGGGCAAGAAGATCGGCACCGTGGTCTGCTGTGAGGATGACAAGCAGCAGCAGGTGAAGGATTTTGTCACCGAGCTGAACCGCACCCTGCCCATGTACAAGCGCATCTCCGTTGTAGAATGCAGCGCCGAGCCCCTGCCCCGCAACGCGCTGGGCAAGCTGCTGCGCAGGTAAAATCAAACGGGAGAAAAAGGAGCAGACCATGGTAAACAATGTCTATGATCTTGTCACCCGGACAATGGAGCAGGAATTCCCCGGGCGGGTGGCGTTCCGCTGGGTAGAGGATGCCACCGGCACCGTGAAGGAAAAGACCTATGCCGAGTATGCACAGGATATCCGCCGCGCCGCTGCCTGGTTTGCCCGGAACATCCCGGAGGTGGAGGGCAAGCGGGTGGTCCTGTTGAGCCGGAACTGCTATGAGTACGGCGTGAATACCTTTGGCGCTGTGCTGGCCGGGGCTGTTCTGGTAACGATGAACCAGAAAAAGACCTGGGACGAACTGAGCTGGGAGCTGGAGCTGGCAGAGCCTGCCCTCATCCTGAACGATGGGGTGGACTACGGCTGTCGTGACCAGCTGGAGGCTGCGTATGGGGAGCGCCTGCGGCCGATGGATGTCTGGAAGGACACCGCGCCCGGCGGGCTGGAAAAGAAGATCGACCCCAATGCCCTGATGGCCATGCTGTTCACCTCCGGCACCACCGGCCGCAGCAAGGCCGTGATGCTGGCAGAGCGGAACTTCTTTACCGTGATGCAGATGCACGTTGCCATGGGCGACCACTTGCTGGACTTCAAGCACCGGCAGCTGCCCGAGGACAAAAACGATGTCCTGAGCAACTTTGCCATCCTGCCCCTGTTCCATCTGGGCACCTTTATCTGCCTGTTCTCCTGGCCCTTCAAGGGCTGGGCCCTGAACCTTTGCAGTGACCTGCGGAATTTCTACCGGGATCTGGGCCTGATGCACAGCGATTCCATTGCCGTGGCCCCGGTGCTGATGGAGAGCATCTACAAGGATGTCAAGCGCGGCCGCGCCGATAAGCTGAACGGCCTGTGGAACCCCTGCGGCAGCTCTGCCATGTTCGACAGCGAGATGCTGCTGGGTCTGGTGGAAAACGGCATGTACATCACCCAGTGCTACGGCATGACCGAGACCTGCGGCGATGGTCTGGTGAACTACGCCCAGGCAGAGCCCCATATCCGGGCGCTGGGCAAGCCGGACGGCCACTGTGAGTACAAGCTGGATGAGACCGGCGAGATCTGCATCCGGGGCGGCTGTGTGATGCTGGGCTACTATAAAGACCCCGAGGCCACTGCAGAGATCATCGACAAAGACGGCTGGCTCCACACCGGCGACCTGGCCCGTGAGGACGAGGACGGCTATTACTACATGGTGGGCCGGAAGAAGAACCTGATCATTCTGGGCACCGGCGAGAACGTCAGTCCCGAGGAGCTGGAAAGAAAGCTCAACGCCTGCCCTGAGGTGCAGGAGTGCGTGGTCAAGGAGATAGGCAAAAAGATCGGCGCGCTGATCTGCTGTGCCGAGGAAAAGCAGGCAGAGGTCCGGGCCTTTATCACCGGGTTGAACCGTACCCTGCCGCTGTACCAGCGAATCACGGCAGTGGAGTTCAGTGCCGAGCCCCTGCCCCGCAACGCCATGGGCAAGCTGCTGCGCAGGTAAGCGCGGAAATTGTAAAAAAAGCGCAAAACCGGGCGGTCGGTGTGTTGCATTTCCTCCATAAAACAGGTATTATAAAACACAGGAATGCCCCGCCGGCTGGCTAAACCGGCCCGGCGCGTGGCATACTGAAACTGCGCCCTTGCAGGCGATAAAAAATCCCTCACGGAAAGGAAGATTTTTTGATGGAAAGAGCAGAAATCATGTCTCAGATCCTGGCAATTCTGGAGGATGTGGCAGAGATCTCGCCCGAGGATGTCAACGAAAACAGCGTGATGATGGATGATCTGGATCTGTCCTCTATGGAGATCCTGACCGTCGTGGCCGATCTGGAAGAGACCTTTGGTCTGCGCATCCCCGAAAAGGAGCTGCGCAACTTTGTGACCATCGGCGATCTGGCCGATTATCTGGCCGAGAACGCGGGGTAAATTCCGGATGAATGCAGAGCAGCGTGCGGTGTTTCAGGGCATCGTCTACTACTACCGTGAAAATCAGGTTCTCTGCCGCTATCAGGCCACGCTGAAGGAGGCCGTTGACCCGGCTCTTCTGCAGCAGGCATTGGATGCGGCCCGCCCGCTGGCAGAATATTATTTCTGCCATGTGGTGTGGGAAAAGCGGGAGGCCCGTCTGGAGCCCAACACTGCCCCCTGCCGTGTGCGGCAGGGCAGCGCCCAGCCAAAGATCCCCGAGGAGACGAACGATTATCTCTTCTCGCTGGGCTATGAGGGGAACACGGTCTATCTGGACTGGTTCCACTTCCTGGCCGATGGCCGGGGCAGCGCGCCCTTTTTCACCCTGCTGCTCAAGCTCTACTGCAACCTGCGCTCCAACGCTGGTTTTGTGTGCGAGGCCCTTGCCTCTGACCCGCCCTACGATGTGGAACAGCTGCTGGCCCGCTACCCGGAGAGCCAGGTGGCCAACGACATGCAGAAGGACGTGCTGCAGATCCACGAGGGCACGCCCCATTTCCAGCGGCTGCGGCTGGACAGGCAGAGCCTTGTGGATCTGGCGCAGAAGGAGGGCGTGAAGCCCTTCAGCGCCCTCATGGGGCTGACCTGCCAGGCAGCGCAGCGGTATCTGGAAAAGAATGACCTTGTGTACAGCTATGCCGCCGACACCCGCGCGGCGCTGGGGGTGCCGCATGCCCTGTACAACTGTATTGCGTCCTTTCAGCTGTCCCTGCAGCTGGAACCGCAGGCCCGGTTCCACAGCTTTGCAAAGCAGCTCGACCATGAGATCCGGGAAAGCCTGACCCCAGAGCGCCGCCTGTTCCGCATGGCCGAACAGATGGGCTGGGTGTATCAGGTGTTCCGGCAGAAGGCCGCGCTCAAGATCAAGAAGCGTGTGTTCCAGATGGGCGAGTACATCAGCGGCTTCCCGGCAGATTTCTGGGTCAGCTACATCGGCAGCCCGCTGCTGCCGCACAGCCCGGAGCTGGAAGCGTACCTGACCGATTTCCAGACCTGGGTGCTGCCGGACGGTGCGTCCCTTGCAATGGAGGTCACCAGCCTGCACGGCGTGCTGACCTGCTGCATTGAGAACAAGGTGGACAAGCCCGGCTACCTCGAGGCCCTGCGCGACGTGATGGAGCAGGAGGGCATCAGGGTGCTGGAAGCGGTACATATTTCCTGAAGCAACAATAACAGCGAACCCCCTAGTGCAGATCGCACCGGGGGGTTCGCTGTTTAGTTAGCATCCTCACCCTCTCCGTCATTGCTTGCGCAATGCCACCTCTCCCGAAGGGAAAGGCAAGACATCACAGAGGGCAGATGCTGCTAAATCTGGGATTGCCCTTGGCTCCCCCTTTGGGGGAGCTGGCAAAGCCGAAAGCTTTGACTGAGAGGGTTCGCCACTTACCCCTTCAGCTGATTCCAGCTCCGAATAACCTCCCAGCGGCTGACGGAATCCTCCGCAGACGCATCCGGGGCGAGGAGCTGGTTCTCGATGGCCCATGCAAGGGCCTGCTGGACCGGGGCAGCATCGGCAGGGAGAAGAGCAGCGGGGGCCGGGGTCCCGGCGGCTTCCCACAGCAGCAGGGCCAGCTCCCCGGCGTTGTTGGGGATGGCCGCACCGGCAGGACGGTGTTCAGGTACAGCTCGGTGCCGATCATGTAGCCGGTGTAGCCCAGCACGGCAGCGCCAGTACCGGCAACGCCGATCATGGCAGCCGTTTCCAGAATGCCGGGGCCGTCATCTTCGATGCTGGCCTCCCGGTACTGGGCTTCCACGGTAACGGTCTTGCCTTTTTCCACCGCATTGGCCGGGATGGTAAAGCTTTCGGCGTTGTAGGCCACATTGGGGTTGCCCAGCAGGCTTTCCTCGCTGATGGTCCACTGGTCGAACACCATGCCCTCCGGCACGGCATCCGGGTTCAGGGTCACTTTTGCTTCTGCATCCACCGGCACGGTGCCGCTGGTCAGCGCATCCCTGCCGCCGGTCGTAAAGCTGCCGCCCACCACTTTCAGGGTGTAGGTCTCCGGTTCCGGTTCAGGCTTCGGTTCGGGTTTCGGCTCAGGCTTCGGTTCCGGTTCGGGTTCGGGTTTGGGTTCCGGTTTCGGGTCGTTCAGCAGCTCAAGGTCAGCCGTAAGAGGCAGCTGTACTTCCCGTACCTTGCCGCTGCTCAGGGTCACATACAGGGTGCCGGTGGGCTGACCGACCACATAAAGTTCATTGGCGGCGCTGTCCAGCGCAGTAGCTTCACCGCTCATTTTCAGCGCAGTGATTTTTCCGTTATCAGAAACGGTAATTTTCTTGGCACTGTTTTCGCAGCCGGTGGGAACGTTCAGGAAAACGCCGTTCAGGGCGCTGCCGGTAACTTCTTTCAGGAAAATGCCGTTGGTGATGGTGGCGTTGCTGTTCACCGTAACCGGGCAGTTCACCGCCACCCTATGGGGGTTCAGGTCGGTGCTGTTAAAGTCATAGCTTTTCTCGGCGGTAGGCTCCAAAATCAGGCTGTTGTTTTCAAACTTCCAGCCGTTGCCGCTGTAATCCTGGGTGCCGCCCTTGGTGCCAACGGGGTAGCCGTTTTCGTCGATCACCAGCCGGGTCAGCATGCTCAGGGTAACGGTGCCCGCAGTGGCGGGTGGTGCGGTAAAAGTGACAGAAAAAGAACCATGACCATCATCGGAATATCTTGGACTTGGTGCCCAATCTTCTAACAAACAATGTGTGTCGTTTGTGTCTCCGAATGTAACATCAATAGGAAATAATATTGCTTGACTGTTTTTAAGAGAAATATAGATGGTGATGCTGGTATTATGGTTGGAATTGGGAATGACATAACCGCTGTTGCCGAAATAACTGATTTCTATATCGAAACTCTCATAGCTACCATTCTGCTGGGAATTCACTTTCAAGGTATAGCCGTCAGCGACTTGGCCATCCTCTGGTTTTTTATGAAAAATGCCGCCCTTTATGGTGCCATTGTTGGTAACGGTAGATTTAAACGTGCCGCCGGTAATTGTACCATGATTTATAACGGGCATTGAGTAAACGCCACTCGTTATAGTGCCATCATTGGTAATACTGGAACCAGGATTTTTGGCGTTCCAAAATTTACCATTTACAATCTCTGCGTTTTTCCTTATGATGGCAGAACATAAAATACTCTTTGGATCCAGACGGATGTTTCCGCACTCTTTCAAATCATAGGTAGTAGGAGTTGAGGGATCGAGAGTAAGCGTTTGTGTAGAACCGTCATAGCTCCAGCCATCGCCAGAACAACTTGTAGTATGGGTACCGTTAGCATCGATAGAACCTTCGGGATATCCATCTACAATTTTTAATTGGCCGCCTTTCTCCGCCCACGCTGTAAGTGCCGACACAGGCAGGAGCGTTACCGCCATGCACAGCGCCACCAGAAGGCTGATAAGTCGTTTCTTCATAGGGGGTCCCTCACTTTCTTTGGGCCGGAAGTGGAGCTCCGGCAAAAATGGATGCTCTTACTTCCTTAAATACACGCCGCGCGGAATCCTTTCACCCTTTTTTTTTGAAATCACAAAGTAATTTTTGACTATCTTTTCAAAAGTTCTTATATGCCGGTATAG
>ERZ780190.2228-NODE-2228-length-15158-cov-2.342581_pt1 | contig 15158 bp, 17 predicted proteins | sample MGYA00510980_ERZ780190 | MGnify/ENA primary metagenome ERZ780190 (study PRJEB29588, sample SAMEA1972188) | human gut metagenome | biome: human gut; feature: human-associated habitat; material: faeces | place: Denmark | collected 2008/2010 ... | reverse complement strand
AGGTACAAAAAGGGAGATGCGAAAAAACTCAATCGAGTTTTTTCACATCCCCTTTATGTATTCTGATAACTTCCACAATAAGGACATTTCTCCGCATAACCGGCCGCCTTTTTGTAGCTTGCACCACAATTCGGGCAGGTAACTGCGATCATGTGCAACTGGGAAGGATCTACTGGCTTATTATCCATCAATTCCTGTTCGCCCGGGAGAATTTCATAACGTACCGAGCTTGGATCATATTCATATTTTCCCTGATATTCAAAAATATCTATGGTCATGCCCAATGGGTATGGTGAAGTTCCCTGACAGAAACTGGTCGGAAGAATCGCTTCTCTTTCTATATGGTAGTTGTCAAAATAATGGACGACGGTATTCATTGGGTAGCTGCCGTTTATCATGTAGGAAGTGTTTTTAACATAACCGTAAATTTTAGCAGGATAGCGGGTTCCACGTTTCCGTATGTTGGACTTTTTCCGGACGCTGATGAGTACTCCGATGATAAATCCAAGGCCGATTGCCAAAAAGGCAATTGGAAGAATCATAAAAAGGGCACCATCATGCAAAAGCAGATTCAGACCAAGTGTGAGAGCAAGGATAAAAGCTCCCACAGAAGTAAATATAATTCCAATAATCATTAATAATTTTTGCGCAAATGTCATATTAAGTAAACTCCTATGATTTAAAATATAGTAATTATGATATTGCACCTTAATGATTATGTCAACAGACACAAAATTTAGACGGCCTTCGAATGTACGCCCTCACCTCGTGCTTCGGTCATACGGTAAGGATCGAGAATCGCATCCAGTTCCTGCTCTTTTAACAAGTGATATTTTAATACCAGCTTCTTTACCGGAACATCGGTTGCAAGGGATTCTTTTGCGAGACTTGCAGCTTTCTTGTAACCGATATATGGGCAGAGGGCGGTTGTGATGCCGACACTTGCGTCTAGCAATTCATGGCAGCGCTCTTCGTTTGCGGTAATGCCGAGGATGCAGTTTTCGGTCAGTGTAGATACCGCATGGGTAAGCGTTGCGATGGAGTCAAACAGGTTGTAGAAGATGACCGGCTCGAAAGCGTTCAATTCCATCTGTCCGGCTTCAGCAGCCATTGTGATTGTAGTATCATGTCCGATAATGTGGAAAGCAACCTGTGAAACAACCTCCGGAATGACCGGATTTACTTTGCCCGGCATGATGGAAGAGCCATTTTGCATAGCAGGGAGGGTGATTTCGCCAAAGCCGGCCTTTGGACCGCTTGCAAGAATACGCAGATCGTTGCACATTTTGGATAAGTTGACGGCACATGCTTTCAGGCAGGAAGAAACGCGGACAAAACTGTCCAGATTCTCAGTTGCATCAAAAAGATCATCTGCCTGCGTCAGAGGATATCCGGTAATCTTTGCCAGTGTTGGAACAATATTGTCCAGATAATATGGTGTGGTGTTGATTGCGGTTCCGATTGCGGTGGCACCCATATTTACGGTATACATTTCTGCGCGGACTTTTGTGAGACAATCCCGGTCGCGGGAAATCATGGTTGCATAAGAATGGAACGTCTGGCCGAGACGCATCGGGACGGCATCTTCTAACTGGGTACGGCCGATTTTGACAATGTGATCGAATTCTTTGGCTTTTTCAAATAAAGCATCATCTAAAAGGGAAAGGCTTTTGTCCAAAGATTTGAGTAAATCGAGAACGGTTAGTTTTCCGGCGGTAGGAATGACATCGTTCGTGGACTGAGCCATGTTGACATGGTCATTTGGATGTACGATCGAGTAGTCACCCTTTTTACCACACAGCATTTCGATGGCGCGGTTGGCGATGACTTCATTCATGTTCATGTTTGCGCTGGTTCCGGCACCTCCCTGGATACCATCCACAATAAATTCTTTTTCAAACATGCCACAGATGACTTCGTTGCAGGCGGATTCAATTGCATAAGAGATTTCCGGTTTTAATTTTCCAGCTTTGCGGTTGGTGATTGCGGCTGCCCGTTTGATTTTGGCGAGGTTTTTTATAAAGACGGGATGTACCGGGGTTCCGGTAATCGGAAAGTTTTCTTTGGCACGTAATGCCTGTACACCATAATAAGCATCTTCCGGTACTTCCATAGTTCCAATTGAGTCAGATTCTAAACGCATATATTTTTCCATAATTGTCAATTCTCCTTTTGCTGTCATTTCATATTGTTGCGCGCTTTTTTCAATGGGGTGAGAATAGCACTCTTTTAGGGAAAGGTAAATACATTAGGTGATATTCAGAAAAACAGGCAAAAAATGCGGATGTAAACTTAAATAAATTAAGAAAACAGCCACCTTACCTAAGAAAATAAAGCGACTGTTTTTGATAAAAATGTATATTTTTATTATTTGGTATAGAATGTGTATCCGTCGCGGCCGTTCTGTTTGGTCTGGTATAGGGCGCGGTCTGCGCAGCGGTACAAATCCATAAAGGTGGAGCCGTTCTCCGGAGCAAAGCAGATGCCTATGCTGATTGTAATTTTTCCTTCAATTTCATCAATGTACTGGTCACGGATTTCTGAAATCAGATGTTCAATATGAGCATTGGTCTCTTCTTTGCGGAAATTCGTGCGCAGAAGCTGCCCGAACAGTTTTAGCACGGCATGACCCTCATATCATATAATATACCTGTATAAGCGTTGAGGTCAGTAACTAGGACTATTGTACCAAAAAAATTAAAAATTACTACTTATATGGACAATGAAAATTTGCTTAAAAATTTATTTTATTAAATAAGTATGAAATCCCTTGTAATTCTGTAATCATATGTTATGATGCTCATAAAATAAATTAGTAATTTTTTACACAAAAGGGGGAATTATATTATGTCTTTTTTTGATAATTTAGGACAGAAATTAAATGATGTGGGACAGACTACCATTAAGAAAACAAAGGATCTGGCAGACACTGCCAAAATGAACCTTGAGATTTCCGAGGAGGAGCGCAAGATTTCCAATGCGCATGAACAGATTGGAAAGTGGTACGCGGCCAAGTATCGTATGCAGGCTGATCCGGAGATTCAGAACTGGATGGATGCAATTTTTGCATCAGAAGCAAAAATCAAAGCATGTCGCGATAACCTCGGTCAGATCAAAGGTGAGACCTCTTGCCCGCAGTGTGGAGCGAGTATTGCAGCAGATGCGCAGTTCTGCCCGAATTGTGGACAGAAGATTGTACCGCAACAGCCAGCTCAGGACGTGACTCCTCAGCCAGTAAAAGATGAGGAGGTGGAAGTGATTCCACCGGAGGCAGCACCGGCAACTGAAGAAACAGCACAGCCGCAGCAGGAAAAACCACAGGAAGGTGCATCCGTTTCGACAGATATACCTGTACAGGAGAGTGGGCAGCAGACCGATTCCAATGGATTTGGAAGCGCAGAAACGAGTGATGCTTTTACGGTAAAATAAAGTCCTATGTATAGCGCTGGCAAATCCGGAAACAATAGTGGCATCAGGAGCTGGAAGAGGAACTTGAAATAGGCTAAAAGTTGTATAAATAATTGTTTAAGCTCATTATATTTCCTATTCTTATAAAGTCAATCATGTTATGATTAAAGGGCAAAAGGTATCATAGAAAATAGAGGTGAAATCATATTATGAATAAATGGTATCGGGCTTGTGTTGAGTATAATGCTTCTGTACCGGAATATCATGCATTATTACATAAGAATGTATTTACGGAAGACGCGGCACTGGCGTCTATAAAAAAATTAAAACACTATTATAATGAAAAGAATTTCCCAAGAGATTCAGATTATGAAATACGCATGGACCGTCTGATTACTGTTATTCGTGCACATGAAACAGAGGAAGAGATGGAATTGTGGCGTGTCTGGATGAAATATTTTGTTACTATGGGTGGCAGTGAGTGGAAAGAATTCTGGAGTGGCAGTGGCTGTTCATGCTAGAAGTGTAATTTTATAAGATTTACGTTGTAGAACATAAGTTAACAGTAAAGTGGCGGCTTGCGATTAAACAGCATAATTAATTCCACATTTGGATATATATAAAAAGATTTATTATTATGTCCTCATTATTTTCGCTTTTTGGACATATATGTTTTTTACATATGTCTATTCGCTTTATTTTTGCAGACATTATATTTCTGTTCTGGAAATTTTCATTAAAATTATTGTAATTTCACCATGGCATAGAAAAGCATAAGGTTTACAATTTCATAAGAACATGTTATTATGCAAAAAAGGACACAGGCGTCTAAGCCGTGTCCTTTTTTGCATATATTTAAGGATGAGGCAACGAATATGAAAAAACTAGATAACATAGATCGAAAAATTATACAAATACTTCAAAAAAATGCGCGTACACCATTAAAGGAGATTGCAGCGCAGGTATTTTTGTCTTCGCCATCGGTGTCTGCCCGTATAGAAAAACTGGAAGAAGAGGGAGTCATTACTGGTTATTCTGCAAAAGTAAATCCCATTTATCTGAATTATCATATTAAGGCTTTTATTAATCTGGAGGTAGAGCCATTGCAGAAACCCGTTTTTTATCCTTTTATCAAAAAAATTCCGAATGTAGTGGAATGCAATTGCGTGACAGGAGATTATTCCATGCTGATCGAGACTTTATTTGAGACAACTGCAGAGTTGGATCATTTTATTAATGAATTGCAGCAGTTTGGAAGAACAAAGACGCAGATTGTGTTTTCGACTTCCGTGGAACAACGCCCGGTTCCGATTTCATAAAGAGGGCGATAATATCTTTTTCACATCATTTTAAGGAACCGTTAAGGTTTTTCGAGTCTGAATCTAAGAAATCCATGATATGATAAGTCCACAAGTTGAGAAATACCATTATGAAGGAGGAATTTCTATGTGGACGAGAGCCGAATTAAAAAGCAAAGCAAAGTTCTCATTTAAACGTAACTATTGGAAGAGTGTACTGATAAGTCTGATCCTGGCATTACTTGTTGGAGGCGGGGGCAGCGGAAGCAGCATCAGTTCCGCAGTGAGCAACAATCTGATTGGAAGTAGCGATAGCAGTGTAACAGATGATTATTCCAATGATGACAGCAGCCTGTACGATGGCAATGATTTTTATGACGATACCTATGATGGAAATGTCGAAGATGACATTGACGATTTGAACAGCATGGCTGATAACACCGCGGGAATGATGGCAATCGGCATTTTCTTAATGGTATTCATCATTGTGTTTGTTGTTCTTATGGCTGTGGTTATTCTACTGGATGTGTTTATTTTCAATCCATTGGAAGTTGGATGCAAAAAGTACTATCTGCGCAATCTGAATGAGCCGGCACAGGTAGGAAACATTGGTTATGCATTTGACAATAACTATAAGAACATTACAAAGACAATGTTCTTCCGTGATTTGTTTACCGTTTTATGGACGCTGCTTTTTATCATCCCTGGTATTGTAAAATCCTATGAGTACCAGATGATTCCTTATCTGCTGGCAGATAATCCGCAGATGACAAAGGAGCAGGCATTTGAAGAAAGTAAGCGCATGATGCAGGGACAGAAGTGGAAAGCTTTTGTTTTGGATTTATCATTTATTGGATGGAATATCCTTTCTGCACTGACACTGGGAATTCTTGGAATCTTCTATGTACAGCCGTATATGGATGCAACACATGCAGCACTGTATGAAGCACTTCGTTATGGAATGCCTTACAATAATGCACAATACGGATTTTATAATGGAATGCCGCAGCAGCAGGCACCGAACGGATTTACAAATAATGTGCCAAATAGTATAGTGGAAGAGAATCCAAATAATCAGTATCAGTAGAGGAAAAAATGAGTTACAAAATATTGATTGCAGATGATGAGCCGGAGATTCGAAGTCTTCTCCGGCTTTATCTTGAAAATGAAAAATATGAGATCATAGAAGCAGAAGATGGGCAGCAGGCGCTGGAGTTACTCCGGAGCCAGCAGCCTGCTTTGTGCATTCTTGATATTATGATGCCAAAGTTGGACGGATACCATGTTTTACAGGAACTTCGCAAAGAAAGCAATATTCCGGTATTGATTTTATCAGCAAAGGATGCAGATTCGGAGAAGATATTAGGACTGAATCTGGGTGCGGATGATTACCTTGCCAAGCCGTTCAATCCGTTGGAGGCAGTGGCTCGTGTCAATTCGGCAATCCGGCGCTTTTATTCGCTGGGAACGCAGGAGACAAAACGAGGAACTCTGTCGGTAAGGAATCTTACACTGGATCCGGAGGCTTGTGTGCTGAAAAAGGACGGAAAGGTCATTGAACTTACATCTGTGGAATACCGCATCATGGAACTGTTTATGCAGCAGCCGGGAAAAGTTTTTACCAAGCAGCAGATTTATGAACACGGATGGGGTGAGACCTATATTGTTGCTGATAACAATATTATGGTATGTATCAGCAAGCTTCGTGGAAAGCTAGATGAAGACCCGTCCGCATATATTCGTACGATTCGTGGACTTGGATACCGTTTGGAGAAGTAAATGAAAAGACAGGGCAGTTTGCAGTGGTTCCTTATTAAAAAGTTTATAGAGATTCTGCTTGTTGTGGGCATCGTGGAGTATGTGATCACATTTTTCATGAACCGTTTTGTGTTGCCACTCATGTTTACATATTTTTTCCCGGAATATGAGAAGAATCTTACAGTTACAGGTTCAGAGATTATTGTATTTATCTTTGCCGGATTATTGATTCTATTGTTAAGTTCATTTGGTTCGTTGTTTCCAACGCCGGTGAGAGAGGCAATTACTGAACTTTTGCAGCGGACACAGCATGGACTTTCTTATTTGTCACAGTCAGTAGAAAAAGAAGTACCAATTCTTGGGCTTAGTGAAAGAAAATCCATGCTTCTCTTTTGTGTGCTTTTTACTATGGCGTTGGTGGTACTCCTGCCTTACATTTTAGGCGCTTTATGTTTTGCAAGTATTACTATTCGGGAATTCCGGGAGATTCAAAAGGAACGTGATGCAGAACAGAATGAGTTTAACCGAAAGCGAAACCTTATGCTTTCCGATATCGCACATGATCTGCGTACACCGATGACAACCGTGAATGGTTATGCGAAAGCATTGGCAGATGGTATGGTAACAGATCCACAGAAGCAACAGGAATATCTTGAGACGATACAGAAAAAATCAGCACGTATGAATGATCTGATCAATCTTCTGTTTGCGTATGTGAAACTTGACAGTGAAGGTTTTTCACTGAAGCGCAAAGAGGTGGATCTGTGTGAGCTTTTGCGGGAAAATGCGGCATTGGTCTATGCAGATGCAGAAGAAGCCGGAATGGAATTTGATATTGAAATTCCGGAAGAAGCGATTCCTGTATTCGCAGATGCGACGCAGATGTCACGCGTGATCACAAATCTGCTGACGAATGCGATGCGACACAATCCGGCAGGAACCCATATCGGTTTGTATTTGTGCCGGAGAGATGAACGTATTTATGTTATGGTGGCAGACAGTGGGCCATTTATACCAGAAGAACTGGAGACACATTTGTTTGAACCTTTTGCAAAAGGCGATGCCTCGCGGAAAAGCGGGGGAGGAAGCGGGCTTGGTCTTTCTATTGCAAAGAGAGTGGTGGAGATGCATGGCTGGAAAATGTTGTTTTTACAGCAACCGCAGATTCAGCATTATCCGTGTGTGGAACGCTATGCAAAAGCTTTCATTATTGAAATATAATATATAAAGAGTCGTTGTGGACTATCGTTCACAGCGGCTTTTTTTCATGGAAATAGCGAAATACTGGGACTAAATCCTTATAGTTGTAAAGGATAGTAAAATATATGAGTAGTTATTATGACAATGAATTAGTTTCACATATGAAGACAATCAAAATAGGAGATGTTACAATTATTTCACAAATAGATAATATTACTGAACTTATGATGGAGAACTTTCAATTTAAAAATGGGAGAGTTTGTTTTACAGAAAAACAAAATAAGAAGTATATTATGTATTCTAGTAGCCTAATCTCATGTGATGTAATTTCATTTATAAATGAATTGATTCAAGAAAATATATTTGAATTAAATGAAAAAATAATATATATCGGTGACAGCTTGACAGAAAATGGATATGAATTCTATGTTCATGATTTATTAAAGATTATACCATACTTAATGAATGATATACCACAACATCATTATTTCGTATCTGATGATGCTACTAAGTTAATATATGTTTCATTTGAAAATGAAATTTATTTTGGAGAATGTAATTTATCAAAGGCAGAATTATGATGGAATAGGTGCGGCTTCATACTTTGAATATTTAGAAATTCTTGAATGAGTGTTAATAGCACTACAAGAGAAGCATTACGGTTATCCTCTTTTTCGTTGCATGAAATCATCTGTTTTCCATGCCCGTTCAGAGGGAGTGGTTATGGCGGCAGACAGCGGTCAGAAAAACATACAAATCGTTGGTACCGCGTCGATGAATACATATGATGTGGCACTCCGTGTTGGAAAAACAAAGCAGCTTGTGTGTAATGGAACGACCGGAAAGATGGTGTGGAAATCTGATCGGTTCTATGACCTGCAAGGTCGGCGTGAGTAAAAAAATTACCGCAAAACAGGCCAGAAGAACGGAAATATGCTTACGGTCGTGGAAGGAAACTATAATGCCACCGTTCACTGGGGAAGAAAAATAACAAAAAAGGAGTTACAGGAAAGTGGTTTCTATGTGGAAACAAGATATTGACAGAATGCTTTTCTGTATTTGGAAGGGGATACTCCAAACTGTTTTTTAAATGCCTTGCTCAGATGAAATTCGTCATAAAATCCATAGTTCAGTGCGACTTCCCGCAAGGTGGTTTCCGGCTGGGTAAGAAGAAACTGACGAACCATTTCCAGTTTGGATTCCATCTGGAAGGCGGAAAAAGTTTTTCCGCAGGCCTGATGGAACCGATTGTTTAATGTACGTTCACAAATAAAATAGCGGGAAGCAATTTCATGTGCAGAGAAAAAGGTTTGTGGAGTTGCGTGAATGAGCCGGATGATTTCTTCGACAACGGGATCGGAGATCATCCGGTTTGTTGTATCGGCACACAATTCAGAAATTTCACATAACAGCAGGGAAAACAGCAGAAAAAGGCGGTTTTCCCGTTCTGGTGTCTGGGACCAGGTGAGAGAAATCATTTCCTGCATAAGCTGGCGGATGCGCATATCGGACTGACAGTGCAGCAGAGACGGAAAGGAACAAAGGGATGGGGAAAAAGAGGCAGAAGGGAGAGATTCTGCCGGAGTAGGCTGAACATGCAGATACATATGACGGTTTCCGGGATTACAGAGTTTTTGACCATAATGGTGTCTTCCGGCGGGAAGAATTAAAAGATCATTGGTCTGCATCTGATAAGTTTCGTGATCTTCACAGATTTCCCAGCTGCCATCAAGCATATATAAGAAATCATGTTCTTTCATAATGCGGTCGGGATGAATCATTCCGTTGACAGAAGTTACATAATTACCGCTGCTTATGGTGTGCATTCCCATTTTTTCTAATAATACCATATCGAAATCCTTTCCATTTTATACATGTTGCTTTCCGGTTTGACAATGGATTTTTTGACATAAAATATATACTATAAGTATATAACAAAGAAGATAAATTGGATAGTGATTTCTTGATTATACATTAGGAGGAATGCATATGGAAAAAGAAAAATTTTCATATCCTGTTTCATTGCGCAGGATGCAGATTACAGATAAATTCTGGAAAAATGAGATGGAACTGGTGCGTACGGAGGTGATCCCTTATCAGTGGAATGCGTTGAATGATAAAGTAGAAGGCGCAGCACCAAGTTATTGTATGCATAATTTTAAAGTGGCGGCAGAAATGAACCGGCAAAAGAGAAAACAGGGAGCTGCGTATAAAGAACCTTCGTATACATACCGTGGATTTGAGATGTTACCGGAAGATCCAGAAAATCTCAAGGATGAGTTTTATGGATATGTATTTCAGGATACGGATTTTTCCAAGTGGGTGGAAGCGGTCGGATATTCGCTGACACAGCATCCCGATCCGGATCTGGAAAAGGTTGCAGATGCTGCAATTGATATTGTCTGTGCGGCACAGCAGGAAGACGGATATCTGGACACGTATTATATTATCAATGGAAAAGATGGTATTTTTACCAACTTACGCGACCATCATGAATTGTACTGTATGGGGCATCTGATCGAAGGTGCTGTGGCATATTATGAGGCAACGGGAAAAGATAAACTGCTTCATGCGGCGGAACGATTCGCGGATTATGCTACAGATTATTTCGGACCGGAGGAAGGAAAATGCAAGGGATATCCGGGACATGAAATTGCAGAAATGGCACTCGTCCGTCTTTATGAAGTTACAGGAGAACAAAAGTATCTGGATTTAAGCCGCTTTTTTATTGATGAAAGAGGCACAAAACCATATTACTTTGATAAAGAACATCCGGAAACCGTAAAGAAAGGGCATGAGAATGAATTGCGGTATAGCTATTATCAGGCACATCTGCCGGTACGGCAGCAGGATGAGGCGTTTGGTCACGCAGTCCGTGCCGTGTACCTGTATTCCGGTATGGCAGATATTGCACGTATTACAAAGGACGAAGAACTGTATCAGGCATGTGTACGTCTGTGGAATAATGTGACGAAAAAGAAAATGTATATTACAGGGGGCATCGGTGCAACACATTTGGGAGAAGCCTTTTCTTTTCCGTATGATCTTCCGAATGATACGGCATACGCAGAGACCTGTGCATCGATCGGACTGATGTTCTGGGCGCGGCGTATGCTGGAAATTGTTCCGGATGCAAAATATGCAGATATTATGGAGCGGGCATTGTATAATGGTGTATTAAGCGGAATGGCTTTGGACGGAAAAAGCTTTTTCTATGTGAATCCGCTGGAGGTGCTGCCGGAGGCGTGCCACAAAGATGAACGGAAATTTCATGTCAAACCGGTACGGCAGAAATGGTTCGGATGTGCATGCTGCCCGCCAAATCTTGCGCGCCTGATCAGTTCCATTGGATCTTATGCATTTACAGAAAATGAGGATACGCTGTTTGTACATCTGTATTTGGGAAGCAATGTGGAAAAAACGGTGAATGGGAAAACGGTAAACGTGCAGATGGAATCAGATATGCCATGGGAAGGAAACATAAAGATCCGTGTGCAGGCTGAAAATGCAAAAATGACGCTGGCACTTCGGATACCGGGATGGTGTAAAAATTATAAAATTTCCGGAATAGAGGATGCCGCACAGGAAGAAAAAGATGGATACCTGTATTTGAAAAAAGTGTGGAACAGGGAAGAAAACTTCTGTATTGATTTTCCAATGGAGGTACAGATGTTTGCAGCATCGGAGCGTGTCCGCGAGGATATTGGCAAGGCAGCGATTATGCGCGGCCCTGTGGTTTACTGCCTTGAAGAGAAAGACAATGGAAAGAACCTGCATGAACTGCTGGTCGATACAGATATGCATGCATCGGTGTCGGAGGGAAAAATCTGCGATACCGTAGTAAAAATGGTAGAAACAGACGGGTGGCGGCTGACAGAGAGTGGGGATGCAGAGGAGACTCTCTATCACATGTATCAAAAGCCGCAGAAGCAAAAGGTACGTTTGCATTATATTCCGTATTACACATGGGCAAACCGCGGAGAAAACGAAATGCAGGTATGGACACGCGTGCAGAACCCTTAAGGGTTCTGCAGCTGATTGCGGTGTAACGCCTTTTCTATGGCGGAATTTAAGGCATTTTCTTCAATGGGTTTGAGCAGATAATCGCATGCAGGAGAGCCCATCTTTTGCATTCAGTTCCGCGACATATGTTTTACGGATCAATTTATAAATATGCTTTACCATGGAATTAAAACTGTTGGACAGTTCACAGATTTCCCGGCTTCCCCCTTCGTGTATCCGTGTGGTAAAATCTCCTTCCCCCCGTTTTTGCCATTTGCAGAGAGAGGCGTTTGAGCGGTGAGGTGATCAGCTGTTCCGGAACCAGACAGATAAAGGTGATGCCGGAGGTCTGGCTGGTTGTACTGGTCATGATGTAACGGGTATTTTCAGAACATAAAATCTTTTCCTGTTTTTTCATGGCTGGAATTATGATTCATTTTTAAAGTTTCCAGACTTTTGGCTTTCAGTGACAGACGGACAACGGCCTGAACTTCCTGTGTGGAAACAGAGATCAGCGTGTGATAGTAGCACAGATGACCGTCAGCGTCCGTGGTGAGATACTGGTTTCTGGAATCTTTCTGGCATTGTCGGATGGCTGTGGAAAAATCCTGCGGATCGCCTGAAACATCGACAAAATGCTGCTGATTACCTGTTTTGCCGATGACGAGACCGTGATTTACAAAACAGATGCTGCCATCCAGCTTATCCGGAATGCGCTCACTGCCGGAATAAGAAAGTGAATGTCTCTATCTTCTGAGCACGGATACCTCACTTAACAACGCAGAAATTGTGCGTATTTATGGGAACCGCTGGTCAATTGAATGCTTTTTCAAGGCATCAAAATCTTTCCTGAAATTAGGTTCGGAATTCCAGAGCCGTAGTTATGGTGCAATGGTAAGCCATACTCTATTGTATTCAGTATTGATTGCTTATGCCGGTTTATCTTTTTTTGTAGTTCAACAAATGCAGATATTCTACAATGCCTTGCCCATTTAAACCAAGCATCAAGAGACTCCTTCGCATCTTCTACGGTGTCGTTATAGAAAACTAGACGTAAGGATTCCTTGAGTTTGTATGCACGATACAATCGTGGGTCTGTTTTTGCTATCCACTCAACCTTAGCCTGTTGGTTGGGAGTGAGATTTGAAGAGGCTTTACCCAATGCCATTTTAGAATTTTTAAGTTCTGTGGCAGTGGTATCTTTTGATGGAGTGCCCTTCTTGGGACGACCTCTTTTGGCTTTTGGCTGCTCCTTTGTAGCTGCTTTTGCTTCCCGCCAGGCATCTACTCGAACCGAATCAAGAGCATCCATTGCCCATTCAATAACATGGAATGGATCCACACAACGGTTAGCATTCGGGTAGTATTCTTTTATACATTCATCAATCCATTTAGCACCATCGCCAGATACCAACTGAATGTTGTTTCTCTGTTCTGGTGTAAGCAGCTTAAAGAACTGCTCAAAAATAGTTTTCCCATGCCCCTTGGCAACCCAGATGACATTGCCTGTATCATGATTAACGACTGTTGTGATGTATTTATGTCCCTTGCGATAGCTTGTTTCATCAACACCAATACGAACAAGGTTATCAAATCTTGCATTTGGATTAATAGCAAGGTCTTTCTCAACACGTTCGATGATAGGACCTACTGTATTCCATGAAATTCTCATGAATGCAGCAACTGCTATACGAGAACAATTAACAGCCATCCAAGCAGTCTGTTCCTCGAATTTACGTGTAAAGCGAGAACCATGTCTAGCCCAAGGGAAGCGGCATGTAACGACACCATGCTCCTTACAATTGACTCTGCAAGAAGGTCCAACCAGAATAACTTTGTGTCCTGCCCAATCGCAGGCCCTCCAGGTTCTGGCACCTTCATTACCATTGTCATAGAACTTTGATTTTTTTCCACAAATGCCACATCGACACTGCTCGCCTTTGGTGGCATGCACCTCAATCATGATAGAGGTATCTGCGAGCATAGTAACTTTATCAATACAAGTGTGCTTGACATTTAGGATAGTTTTGATAGAATTTTTGTTGAGCATATGGGCTCTATTAAGATTTTTTCTAGACAAAAAAATCTTAATAGAGCCCATATGCTTTTTCAAGTTTTATGCGGCTTTGAGCCGATTTTCTATACCACACATCCTAATGAAGAGCCCAAGAAAATAGAGATAAATATTTGACGGCAGCAGATGCAGAGTTAAATAAAGCAAAAACGAACAATTATTTATGTAAATAGTAGAAGGAGATTAAAATGTCAAAAGTAATCTGGAGAGCAAATAAGGTAATTAGTATAGAAACCAGGCGAAAAGATGAGAATCGCAAAGAGAATGTATATGTATTGGCGCAGATGATAAATAATGCACAATTGTTAGTTTTTAATCTTTTTTCGACAGACAACAGATGGGAAAACATAGACTTAAATGAAGCGCCTATTTTGTTTTGTACATATGTTACACGACAGTTTATTGGCTATAGCAATGTATATATACAGGATATTGAGCCTTTAAAGAACTATGAGCCACCAAAATATCAAATTGATACGTTCAATCCTGTCGTCCGAAAAGTTAGATTATGGGAAGGGACAAAGGATGAGAAGGAAATCCTGATTTTGGGTGAAGGCGGTGGCCGATTGATTGAAGGCGATATTAACGGACCGGTAATCATGCCATTTATACCTTTTACAGATAATGAAACAATAGACAAATATGAACTAACAGATGTAAGAATATATTCTGAATTTAATGAGCGTTTGTATTTATGTTACAAATTTGGGAGAAATGTAGATCCGATGAAGGATTTGGTATTTAATCGCCCGATTCCTTTGGAATACAAAGAGTATATTGACATCATTTCATCATAAAATGGGAGGAAACTATGGAATTATTATTGAAATTGAATGCAAAATTTCAACCAGTACATAGATTTGAATTGGAAGATGCACTGCAGGAGATACTAGAGCAAACAGGAAAAGGGGAGGTTACAGGCGGAGGCACGATACAAAATCCAAGTGGTGAGGTTGCATATTGTGAAATAGAAATATCTTTGACTGATGCAACGGAAGAAAATGTAAATTGGTTAAAGAATTTGCTTAATAAAATAGGAATACCTAAAAAGTCGTCATTGAATTGGAATGGAAACTCAATAGAAGTAGGAACTTTAGAAGGTTTGGCATACTATTCAAATGGTCAGGATTTATCAGAAGAAGTTTATGCAACGTGTGATATCAATTATGTGATTCAGCAAATGGAAAGTGCCATGGATGGAATCGGAAGAATGTACAGTTATTGGGAAGGACAGAAATATACAGTATTATATTTTTATGGAACCTCCTTCATAGAAATGAAAAAGCGGGTAGAACCATTTCTGGCAAAGTATCCTTTATGTCAAAAGAGTAAAATTGAGCAGATAGCATAAGGATTCCATTTGTTATTAAAGAGTTATGATAAGCTTTCGGAACTCTTTTTGAAATAGGGCTACCGCA
>ERZ780190.2208-NODE-2208-length-15282-cov-16.784462_pt1 | contig 15282 bp, 9 predicted proteins | sample MGYA00510980_ERZ780190 | MGnify/ENA primary metagenome ERZ780190 (study PRJEB29588, sample SAMEA1972188) | human gut metagenome | biome: human gut; feature: human-associated habitat; material: faeces | place: Denmark | collected 2008/2010 ... | reverse complement strand
ATACAGTAGCTGTTTCAGAGTTCAGACCCAGTTCCTTGTAGTTGTCAACTTTTGCCTTAGAAGCGTTGAATGATACGAAATCGGGTTCTCCGTAGTTAGCCAGTTCTTCAGCAGTCGGGCGGATGAACATGTTAGTTACGAAGTGAGCCTGCCATGCCACTTCCATGATGAAACGTACTTTCATACGAGTAGCGGGGTTGGCGCCACAGAAAGTATCAACAACGAACAGACGCTTGCCGCTCAATTCCTTTACAGCCTTAGCCTTCAGGTCAGCCCAAGCTTCTTCAGAGCAAGGTTTGTTGTCGTTTTTGTATTCTTCAGAAGTCCACCATACAGAATCCTTGCTGGCTTCATTCATTACGAAGAATTTATCTTTAGGAGAACGACCGGTATAGATACCTGTCATTACATTTACAGCACCCAGTTCAGTTACCTGACCTTTTTCAAAACCTTCCAAACCTGGTTTGGTTTCTTCTGCGAACAGTACATCGTAAGACGGGTTGTGGATAATTTCCTTCACGTCTTGGATACCGTACTTGCTTAAATCTAAATTTGCCATTTCTTTTAATGATTTAAAATGTTGGTATTTGGTTTATAATCTCTTTCCTTAATCTCTTTTTACCTTTGATTTACAAGGGAAAACGGGTGTAGAAAAGCTCTTTTTTTCCTGCTTTTCAGCAGGTCCCTTGTTTTTCGCCTACAAAAGTAATACTTTCTTTTTAAAGAAAAGCTCTATTAGAGAAATTTTTCTCTAATAGGAAATCTTTTATAAAACCATAACAATATCTGCTAACTGAATGTTGCAAATTGAGTGAAATTCGTTTACTTTGCAGCAGATTTTAATGTGCTAATGTGCTGATATGCCAATGTGCTAATTGCCATGCGGCATTACGTACACCACATTTGCACATTAGCATATTTGCACATTAGCACATTTATAGTTATGAAGGTTATCAACTTTGCCGAGACAAATTCTGTCTTGAACCAATACGTGGCGGAAATTCGTGATGTAGCAGTCCAGGGCGACCGTATGCGTTTCCGCCGTAATATTGAACGCATTGGAGAGATAATGGCGTATGAAATGAGTAAGGAACTGACGTATTCTGTCAAGCAGGTACAGACTCCCTTGGGGGTGGCGTCGGTCAGCACACCCGATGACGAGGTGGTGATTGCCACTGTTTTCCGTGCCGGATTGCCTTTGCATACTGGATTCTTGAATATGTTCGACCATGCCGGGAACGCTTTTGTTTCCGCTTACCGTTATTATAAGGATAAGGAATGCCGTACGGTGGATGTACACATCGAATACATCGCTACTCCGGATTTGTCCAAGAAGACATTATTGATTGTAGACCCGATGCTTGCCACGGGAGAAAGTATGGAATTGGCCTGGAAGGCCTTCGTCACCAAGGGGATGCCGGCCAAGTTGCAGATAGCTTGTGTCATAGCCAGCCAGCAGGGCGTAGAGCATCTGGAAAAGCTGTTCCCTGGAGATGAAGTGACCTTGTGGTGTGCAGCAATCGACCCGGAGATGAACGAGCATTCCTATATCGTTCCCGGGCTGGGAGATGCCGGAGATTTGGCGTTCGGTGACAAGATATAAGGTTCATATATCTTTTCCATCAGCCTTTTCCCAAGTGCGGGCCTATAATGACCCGGTTCATAATAATTGTGGATGTCTTCCGTGTATTCGTTGATACCGGTGAAATCAAATACATTCCGTTTTCCGAAGAAGCGCTTCAGTGTCTTTACGTCGGCAGGGTTTATGTTGACTTGCAGGTAGTCGGGACTGATAATGATTTTTACATCGGTATCATGTTTCCGGCAAATCCACTTTATTTCCTGCAACAGATTGATTTGCTTTTCCCTGAGCACTTGGGGGGCTTCCCGGTATTTCCCGTCTCTATAATTCTTCATTTTCTCTTTGGTGAATTCTCCTTTCCGGTTTTCCCAGTACTTATCTCCCTCTTCCTTTATCATTTTCTCTCTGGGATTTAACACGTCATTGGTTACCGGGTTTCGGGTGGAGCCATAGGGGTTTATAACCCCTTTCATGTAAGGGCGATAGGTATGGAACAGCTTGTAGTCCAGATAGGGGAAGAGAAAGTTCGGGTAGAAGAAGGCTTGGCAGAATTCCTTCTGAAACTTGAAGCTGCTTATTCCCGATATGGCGGGCGGCAGAATGTTGGAATGTCCGGTGAGGCAACGGTCGTTGTGCAATGATTCCTTGTCGATAATCAGCAGTAGGTTCTTGATTGTTGCACCTGCCTTGTCCAGTGCCTTCAGCTTCAGGCAGACGGCGGCAAGGCTTTCGGCATTTCCGAATAGCCGTACGGCTCTTCCGCCGTGGAGGTATTTCTCCCATTCATGGCATTGATAAGCCATAGTGCAGGAGTTTCCCATGATATAGGAGTCGATGGGGATGGTATCCCGGTTGTTCAGATACATCTGCCACCCCACGTGCCCTTCGTTTAGTACAACCGGGGTTTGGTCGTATCGTTCATAGTTCTTCAGGACCATGAAAGGGTCGTCCAGGAAATAGACTGCCAGTAGGGCTATAAAAGGGATAAAAAGGATAAAGAGCTTTTTCATGAAACGTATGGCTGCGTTCCGTTCGCTGTTTTTCTTCATCATGTGTCTTTATTGTCAAAATTGTAAATATATGAAGCTGTCCGAGTTGAACTGTCCCAGTGTGAAAAGTATTATGGCGAGCAGATAATAGATACTCCATCTTACGGCTGCCGGCTGTCGTCCGAGGGCTTCCAGCAAATCATGCTTGGACATGAAATATTCGTAAACCAATATCAGTACGAGTGCGCTTCCTGCCACAATGCTGTTGTGGTCCGGCATTCCGATGTTCATTTCCTTCCAACTGTAATGTACGCCGAAGGAGAGGTGGCTGATGTAGTGGAACGCTTCGGCCATAGAACTTGCCCGGAAGAATATCAGAGATACGGCAAAAAGTAGGTAGGTCCTTACGACGGATAATGTGGCATATAAGCGGCTTCCCAATTGGGCTTTCAGTCTGCGGTGAAATGCTGTGGTCTTCATCTCGTAGAAGATGATGACACCTTGAATTAGTCCGTAGACAGCGAAGTTCCATCCGGCACCATGCCAGATACCCAGTCCCGTGAAGGTCAGCGCCAGACTTAGAAATACGCCCCATTGTCCCCATCCACGCAGGCTCGAGGACAACGGGAGGTACAGATAGTCGCGTACCCAGAATGAAAGCGACATGTGCCATCGGCGCCAGAAGTCGGCAGTGGTCTGCGCAATGAACGGCCGGTTGAAGTTTGGGCTGAGCTTGAATCCCAGCATGCGCGCTCCTCCCAATGCGATGTCGGTATATCCGGAGAAGTCGGCATACAGCTCTATCGGATATAGGAGGCATGCCATCAGCAATTGCACGCCTGAGGCTGTGTATACCGACCCGAAGACACCGTCTATGTATGGGGCGATGGAGTCGGCCAGTATCAGTTTCTTTATCAGTCCCACGACAATCAGTCTCATTCCGTAGACCATGGATGCATAGTCCGTAGCTTTGCAGGACTTCAGTTGGGGGAGCATGTCACCTGCCCTTTCTATGGGACCGGAAAGGAACTTCATGAAGAAGAGCATGTATATCATGAAGTCGGGCAGGCTCTTTTCCGGTTCTTCTTCTTGCCAATAGATTTCTGTCAGGTACGAAATGGCCTGGAAAGTATAGAAAGAGATTCCCAGCGGAAAAAGGATGTGGCAGTCTGTAAGCCGGTCGGCATACCGGAATGCCAACCAGCTCACGACCAGAAAACACACACCTGAAAAATAAATTCCCTTCATGCTGCTTTCCCGCTTGGTCTGTCCTATCCATTTGCCAAGGTAGAAGGTGGTAAGCGTGAGGATGAGGGCCGTTATCAGAAAAGTGAGGTGGTAGAAGCCTATGAAGAGGCAGCTGGCTGTCAGTAAGGTCGCTTTTCTGAATCGTGAAGGAAGCGTATGGTATAGAATGAAAGTACACGCAAACAGTACGACGAAGTTCAGGGATATGAATGACATTTCCTAGTTGGTTTTGGTTAAAATGGCATGGCAGATGTCTCCCACGTTTTTGAGTTTTACAATATCTCTGAAGGTGAAGCGTACATTGAATTTCTTCTCTATCTTGTTTATCAGTTGCATGTTGGTCAGTGAATCCCATCCTTCCACATCCTGGGCGGTGGTCTCATTGTCAAGTACAATGTTCTCTCTTTTCAGTACCTCCCGAAAGATGAGGCTCATTTCATTCAAAATAGTCTGTGTATCCATTGTCAAGTTTAAATTAGTTCTTGTATTTTCTTTCTGTCTGTTTTGCTACTGGTGTTCAGCGGAAACTGTTCCAGGCAATGCATATGCTTGGGAATCATGTAGTAGGGAAGCCTGCTATACAGATATTCCTCTATCTGCTGTTTGTCGAGCTGTTTCTTCTCTACGACGAGATGCAGTTCGCACTGGTTGTCGTTGTCGTATTTGGGAATGACGACTACACGGCATTCACCGTTGAAAAAGTTTTTTGCCACATGTTCAATCTCGCTCAGCTCAATGCGAAATCCTTGTATCTTTATCTGTGAGTCTTTTCGTCCGCAATAGATGATGTCACCGTCGGCATCCATCCGGCAGAGGTCTCCCGTCTTGTAGTATACTTTTCCATTGGCGGTCTCTACGAGGCATTCCCCGTTTTTTTCGGGAGCATTCCAGTATCCACCCATCACTTGATTGCCGCTAATCCATAGTTCGCCGGTTTCTCCGGTAGGCAGCGGGCGACCGTCGTTATCCATAATTAGGGCATCGATGCCTTCGAAAGGCCTTCCGATAGCGGTCATGCCGTTGTGATGCTTGCAGGAGGTGACGGGTATCCGGTAGGCAGTGCAGTAGATGGTTCCCTCTGTCGGTCCGTATAGGTTTATGAAAGAGGCATTGGGGACACATTTTCTGAAAGCATCCAACAGCTCCGCGTCAGAAGCCTCGGCAGTAACCACTAGATATCTAAGTGCGGGGAGGTGTATCTCCGGAAAATAGGGACGTAGCAGCTGGAGCAGTGAAGGGGCCACGGCAGCGAAGGTCAGGTCGTATTTTTCCAGAGTTTCAATTACGTTGATGTATTTCACGCCTTCCGGAGAAACGGTGTATATGCAAGCACCCAGCGTCAGCGGATATAGAAAGGATACGATGGAAACGTCAAAAGTGAGTTCGAACATCTGCAGCATCCGGTCGTTCTCGTCCAGTTGCCAGCCGAGGCGGTGGTAGGCGGTATAGAAAGCATTCAGGTTACGGCGGGAGATGGGTACTCCTTTGGGTTCGCCCGTGCTTCCGGAGGTAAAGATGATGTAGGCATTTTCCTCTTCTGCCGTATGGAGGATGTCTTCTGCGGCATGGAACGTGGCGGAGTTCTCTGCCTGCTCTATTTCGGAGGTACATATCAGTTCCAGATTCCGGGTGTCGAGGTTCAAGACATGGATATTCTCGGTATGCAGCACGAGGCGGATGCCTGCCGAGTCGGCAATTCTGTCGTTCCTATGTTTGGGGTAGGAAGGATGGAGGATGACGTATGTCTTTCCGCAAATCAGTGCAGATAGTATGGATGCGTATGTTTCCAGTCTGTTTTCTGCGACGATGCCGATAATTTTGTCTTCTCTGTCCTTGAATAGGGAGGATATTTTCTGTACGCAAGTTGCCAGCTCTCCATAAGTGCAGGCCGTGTCTTCGATGACGAATGCCGGTCGGTCGGCATATTTGCCGAAGGCTTTCATGATGTCGCCAATCAAGTCATTTGGATACTTTTTCATTTAGTCCGTTATGTTATAGTTCAGTTTTTGCGGAAGCGATGTTTGTCCGTCGTTCATTAAAGACAGTGGTTTCCCGCAATCTCCCTACCGGGAAATCCTTAAGATTTCTAAAAAAGGAGGGATACTGTTCGGAATAAAAGAAACAGAGGGGGCAAATACATACTCACCACAGGATAGCACGGATTAACACTGCTAAAAGCTCTTTATTATCAGAACTCCTAAGGCAATCTGTGTTAATCCGTGTTATTCTGTGGTGAGTATGATATACTCTTCGGGCAAAATGGGTTTGCGAACAAAGTCCTTATTTTGCCCAGAACAGTTTGTGGTAGTAAGTGTCTTCGGCTGACACCTCTTTATAGTAGGGATTGTAGTTGACTTCCGTATTCGGGTATCTCCAGCGGTTCGGCACATTTGTGATGGTACTGGCCACTTCGGGGAAGGCCAGGCCGGACGGATAGCCGGTACGTCGGATATCACTCCATGCCTCACGACTGGCTAGGAAACCGAAATGCAGCCACTTTTGGGTAATGATGGCATCCATCTTGTCTGTATATTTCGTGCTGTTCCATTTGGCAGCGGCGAAAGAGGCGGTTTCTTCGGCGGTAGGGGCATCATACCGGCGTGCGTTTTCACCCGTACTTACCGAATCGTAATAGTAGTAAAGCGTGATGGACTGGCTGACAGCCTTTTTGAACTCTTCTTCCGCTTTCGCTTCATTCTTTGCCACTCCATACCCCATTTCATAGGCTTCCGCTTTCAGGAAATGGATTTCGGGTGAGGCCATTATCAGCATGTCGAATTTGTCGTTTTCCCAAAAGAAACCTTTCTGCGTGATTTGTGAGAAACCGGTGTTGCTGGTATTGACCTCGTCTTGTGCCTGCGAGTTGTAATATTCCGTCAGCTCATCTGCCACGGTAAGGTCTGTGCCCAGATAACGGTGTTCGTCCAATTGACCGGTGTTCTGGTTGGTAATCTTCACGGGATTGAAGTTGAGTAGGATGCGCGGGTCGTCTTCTCCTTTCACATAAACGCCGCTCAGTGGGTCATTGCAGGTCATATCGTAGTTGCCATGGCCCAGCATGCGGTCGATGATGGCGCCCGAAGCGAGTCGGTTGGTTACCCAGTCACCCAGTCCGTGGCCTGCAGTGAAGTTCAGTTGCCCAGACTTCTGGTTGACAATGAGGATGTTGTTTTCTTGTTCCTCTATCAACGGATAGGCCGACGGATTTTCCAGGATTTCCTTGATGGCGGTACGGCCTTCTGCCTGCAAGTCTCCTTGCGCGGCTACGCGCATGGCAAGGCGCAGTCGCAAGGAGTTTGCATAGCGTTCCCATTTGTCCATGTCCCCGTTGTTGATAAAGTCTTGTGTATTGAAGTTCCTCGGTGTGGGGATGGAGCGGAACCGCGGAGCAATTTCTTTGAGCTCGTCAAGAATGGTTTTATATATATTCTCGGCCTTGTCATAGTGAGCATACGATTTACCTACATCGTTGGTAAGCGGTAGTGTGCAAGCTTCCGAAAAAGGCATATCCCCGAAAATGTCCACTGTGGCGGCGAAAAAATCGTACAGCTGTACTTTGGCGGCAAGATAGAATGCCTCATCCTGTGCTTGCTCTGCCGCGCTTTCTTCTTTGTAGAGAGATTCCAGCTTGCGGAACTGGGCCAGTGCCGAATACACATTGTCCCACTGTCCGTCAATGGCGGGTATATAGCCGGGGGTATACATATCTGTAGTGTTGGAGTAGCCGAAGGTTTGTGCATACTTGCCTGTAAACTGTGAATCGAATCCGAAGAACCGGTTGTATTCGTAAACATCATAGTCCTTTACTTTTTGGAAGACTCCTACCATCAGATTACTGATGGTGACTTGGGTTACTTTGGAGGGGTCTTCGTATTTGCTGTCGAAGTCATAATCCGTACAGCCTGATGTTGTCAGGAGGAATGCTCCCAATGAAACAAGAGATAATATCTTTGTCTTTTTCATACTCTTTTTTGTTTTTTGGATGGTTGTTTTGTCAGAAACTTGCACGAAGTGAAACACCGAAACTGCGGGTAGCTGTGGTAGAACTTCCCACGGTAGCCTGGTTGGCCCAGGATGTTCCGACGGACGACTCCGCATCGTAGTTTTTCAGTGCTTTGTAGAAATAGAAGAGGTTACGTCCGAAGACCGACACACTCAGCCGGCCCAGTCCCAGTTTGGAAATCATCTTTTCGGGAAATTGGTAGCCGATGGTCAATTCACGCAGTTTGACATAAGAATTGTCGAATACCGAATGGCGGTATGTCAGCTGTTCGGCCTCCGTTCCCCAATTATAGGTGGTGTTGTAGTAATAGCCTGCCGGAATGATACGTGTGTTTCTTTCGCCAGTGGAGGCCACTACACCCGGAAGAATGATGCCGTCGTGGTAGATTATCTCTCCGTTGGGGCCGGCACCCGTGGAAGGGTCTACTTGTACCGGAATTCCGCTGGAATTGTTGTCGCCCGGATAGTAATAGGATAGTCCGCCGTGTTCCGTATCACGGTACTTCAGGGATTCGGGTGTCAGACCCACTGCGGTGGCATATTGGTTCATTTCGTTGATGACATCTCCTCCGATGCGGAAGTCGATACTGAAATCGAGGAATACATTCTTGTAGGAGAAAGAGTTGAATAGACCTCCTACGCCTGCCGGATTGATGTTGCCGACTTTCTGCAATTCAGTTTGGTTGAGGTAAAGACCTTTATCGGAAACGAGGTACTCACCGTTTTCGTTCACCTGGGGAACCTGTGCATAGATGTCACCCATTGGCTGGCCTTCCACAGCTTGTATTTTTATTCCGCTGCCTCCGGAGTTGAGTATTTCCAGATAGGGCACTCCATCGGCCAGTTTCACCACTTTGTTCTTATATACACCATAGTTGGCTGTCAGGTCCCAGCGGAAATCTCTGGTCAGTATGGGAGTGGCACTGATTGATATATCCCAGCCGCGGTTGGCTACCTCACCCACATTCATCAACACATTCTTTACGCCTGATGTGGAAGGTTGCGGCGTGGAGAGTATCTGGTCCTTTACACGGTTGTTGTAGTAGGATATATCTATACCCAACCGGTTGTTTAAAAACTTGCTTTCCAGACCTATCTCGTATTCGTATTTCTTTTCCGGATGGATATCTGCATTCCCCCATGAAGAGGGAATGGTGTTCCAGGTGAATCCGTTGTCCGAACCTTGCTCGTAGACGATATTGGCGGTATAGGTTTCAGGAGCATTTCCTACGATACCGTATGAGAGGCGCAATTTTCCATAGTTCCACCATGACGGCATGTGGAAGGCTTGGGTGAAGAGGAAACTCAGATTGGCGGAAGGATAGAAAAAACTCTGGTCTTTTAGGGTAGACGAGCGTTCCTGGCGTCCGGTCAGTTCAAGGAATAGATAGTTGTCCCATCCCAGGCTCAGTGTACCCATATAGCCGGTTTTCAGTAGTTCCATACGTTGCAGAGTACTGCTTGGCGTGTAGCGGCTGGCATTGAGGTCGAACCAGTTTTCCGTGACAAGCCCGCCATTGGTGGAGACCCTGATATTGTTCATATTTTCGTAGCGTCCGGTCCAGCCTACGGTGGCGGCAATGTCGAAGCGGTTGATATTATAGTTGAAGTTCAACATAACATCTCCATAAACAATGTCGTAACGGCGGTTGATGGACTGGAAGCTGCCGTTGGGGTCGTATAGGGAATTGGGTTGTTCGCTTTCATATTTCAGTGTTTGCTTCACATCTGTGATATCAGTTGAAACCTGGGCACGCAGACTCAGCCAGTTGGTTATCTGCCAGGTGGGGCGAATCATACCGATGAGCCGGTTCTCTGTCTCGTCGCTATGGTGATGGTACATATTCCACAGCATGTTGTTCACTCCGGTGGCGTAACTGGGGTCGTAGGCCCATGATTCCTCGGGAGTCAGCGTGGCGTTTCCTCCGACAAAGGTATTACGGTATCCCAGACTGGTGACGTAGCTTTGTTTCAGATAGGGAATGTCCAGGAAGGTGGAGAACATGTTGCCGAAACCGCTGTATAGGTTGAGCGAGGTTTGCGGGCGGTCTTCTACATTCTGTACGATGTAGTTAAGGGAGTATTCCAGTTTCAGCGGTTTCGCCAGTTGATACGAACCGGTCAGCTTGAAGTTGTGTTTGGTGAAGCTTCCGGTCAGGGCATTGGGAATCTCGTCCATGAATGTGTAGGAGAAGCGGTTGCTGGTGGTTTCCGTCCCTTGTGAGATGGCGAGATTGTAGGTCTGGGTCCAGCCGGTGCGAAACAACTCTTTCCACGGGTTGTCGGTCAGTGCCTGGTAGGGGCGCATCTTCCCGTCCCAGTAAAGTACCTCGCTGCCGTCGTATTTCGGGCCGAAGGACAAGGTGGTGGAACGGAGGCTTTTGTAGCTTTGTCCGTTTAGGGTTCTCTGATAGAAGCCTCCCGTCTGTTTCTCATAATCGCTGTATGCGGTGTTGTAGGTTCCCGGCCCGTATACGGTCTGTACTTTTGGCAGATAAGCCGGTAAGTTTGCCATGACTTGGGCATTGAAGTCCACCGTCAGCTTGCCGCTTTTGGCGCGCTTGCTGGTGATGACTACCGCACCGTTTGCAGCCTCCGAGCCGTAGAGAGCTGTGGCGGAAGCTCCTTTCAGAATACTGAGGCTCTCGATGTCCTCTGGGTTGATGTCTACCAGACCATTGGAACGGATTTGTCCGTCGTTGCCGAATTCGGCGAAGTCCGTGCTTTTGCCCGTGCCGCCGTTGCGGATGGGTACACCGTCCAGAATGATGAGTGGCTGGTTATTTCCAGTGATGGAGGTCAGGCCGCGTACGTTGATGGAGACAGCTCCGGCAGAACCGCCTTGTGTCTGTGTGATGCGGACTCCCGGTGCTTTACCGTACATGGCAGAGGCAAAATTGGGTGCTCCTGCCTTTACCAATTCGTCTGCACTGATGGTACTGATGGCATAACCGACACGTTTCGTGTCTTTTTTGATGCCCATTGCCGTTACTACGACTTCTTTCAGTTGCTGGGTATCTTCGCTGAGTGTAATCTTCAGGTCGCCTTGCTTTTTTCGTTTTGCCAGGTTTATCTCCCGGGTGGCATAGCCCATGTAAGCGATAGAGAGTGTTGCATCTGCAGGAACGGTCAGTGTGAAGTTGCCGTCCACATCGGTAATGACGCCGTTGTTGGTACCTTTCTGTATGACGCTGGCACCGATAAGCGGTTCTCCTGTTACATCTCTCACAATGCCTTTAATGGTTCGGTTTTCTTGTGCGAAGGCTGTTCCGGTGAAAAGAAATGCTAATAACCAACTTGCAATAATCAAACTTTTTTGGAAGTGCGACGCTGAATGTGGAATGTCACACCGTTTTCTCATCCTGATTTTCATACTACTGAAAAATAATTGATTTATCTTATTATAAATGTTACGTCCTTTCGGTGGATATTTTAGCAAGAGGTATGCCAAACGAAAGGCAGACTATCCTTTTAAGGATGAATAATGTTGATAATCAATTGCTTATTTTCTATCGGGAAAAAGGGAAGTTCGGGTGTTTGTGGTGTGGAGATGTGGAAAAAATCCACAGTAGGTATTCCACAATTTCCCTCTCTTTCCTTGAAGTCTTGTTGTCGACCCTTATTGGTAGCCTTGTTCATCGGAGGTATGCTCTATCACTGCAATAAAATCTGGTACAGTTGCAGTGGTTGCATTTTCTTTTCAGGGTGGGAGTGTTTTTGACCTTTATCCGGGAAGGATTACTCGAACGAAAGAGCTATCAGCCTGCAGTTTGTGAGACTGATATTAAGCCAGTATAAGTCTGAGAATTACTTTCAAAATGTGACTACTATGGTTACTGTGGCAAATATAGTTATTCTTGATGGAAGAACTGATGTTTGGCGTAATAAGTATCTATGTTTGTGAGAGAAAGGATAGGGAGGGGGTACTCTTACTTTTAGGAAATTAATATCATGTTTGCACCTTATTTGTTTCGTGCAAACATGATATTAATAAATCTTAGTGGTTTATTTTACTTCCCACGTATCATTCGTCATCAATAATTCCTCGAAGTTGTGATACTTCTTCTTGGCAGACACCTCTTCGATTTGTTCATGAACGGCATCGTCGTAAGTAGGAGCTTCCACATCGCGGATAACACCGAGTGCAATCGGGAAGTCGGGACCTTCCATCAGGGCAAGCTTCAGTTGCAGGGTGTTGTCCATGCAGTGGGCATCGTGGATGAGGATATCCTTCTCTGTAATGCCGTTCTCACCGAGTTTCACGACTTTCAGACCAAAGCCTTCCTGCATCAGTCCGTATTCGTTGTTCTCGCCGAAGAGCATCGGTTCGCCGTGTTTTAAGTAGATGGCATTCTTGGCGCGGTCTTCCTTTTTGGCCACGGAGTCATGCGTACCGTTATTAAAGATAACGCAGTTCTGCAGAATCTCGCAAACGGATGCGCCCTTGTGGGCCATAGCTGCCTTCAATACTTCTACGGTCCCCGGAGCATCGGTAGCTACCGCGCGGGCAAAGAAACGGCCGCGGGCACCGAAGCAAAGCTCTGCCGGATGGAATGGATCTTCTACCGTACCGTAGGGAGACGACTTGCTGACGAAACCACGTGGAGAGGTCGGAGAATATTGACCTTTGGTCAGACCGTAGATGCGGTTGTTCAGCAGAATCATGTTTAGGTCGATGTTACGGCGTACGGCGTGGATGAAGTGATTACCGCCGATGGCCAGACCGTCACCGTCGCCGGAGATTTGCCATACCGTCAGGTTGGGATTGGCAACCTTGGCACCTGTAGAGATGGCAGCAGCACGTCCGTGGATGGTCTGCATCGCATACGTATTCATGTAATAGGGCAGACGGCTGGAGCAGCCGATACCTGAGATGACGGCATTCTCCCAAGGAGCTTTGCCAATTTCTGCCATTGCTTTGTGCAGTGAAGCCAGAAAGAAGTGGTCACCACAACCCGGACACCAACGGGGTTGTCCTTTTTTATAGTCTTTTGCTGTATATTCGCACATAATCTTTTTTAATTGATAGTTGATAATTGATAGTTGATAATTGGTGGCTGGTCATTGATAATCCGCATATTACGCATGGTTATTATCAATTGTCAACTGTCAATTATCAATTAATTTATTGAACGCTGCGACCAGCTCGGCAACGACGAACGGTTGTCCTTTGACTTCGTTGAACTGGTACGGGGTGAAGTTGTCTATCTTCATACGTAGATAACCTGCAAATTGTCCGAGATTCTGTTCGGCAACTACCACCTTCTTGTACTTCTTCAGAACGGTTTCCGTGTTCTTGGGGAGCGGATTCAGATAAGTGAAGTGGGCGAGGGCAACCTTCTTGCCTGCCTTGTTCATCTCTTCCATGGCCGAATACAAGTGGCCGTATGTGCCGCCGAAACCGACAATCAGCAAATCGGCATCGTCTGCACAGCCTTGCACTTCTACATCAGGTACGGGGATTTTGGCAACCTTCTCGGCACGCAGGTGGCACATCAAGTCATGGTTTTCGGGATCGGTGGAGATGGCACCGGTATTGCTGTCTTTCTCCAGACCGCCGAGGATGTGCATATAACCTTCTTGTCCGGGGATGGCCCAATAGCGGACACCTGTTTCGGGATTGCGTTTGTACGGAGTATAGTTGTCCTTCATTTCGGAAGTCACGTAGGGAGGGGTGATGGCGGGATAGTCTGCCAGTTTGGGCAGCTTCCAGGCGCCGGAGCCATTGGCTACAAAGCCGTCGGTCAGCAATACGACCGGGGTCATATGCTCCAGTGCAATTTTGCTTGCCATGTAGGCTGCGTCGAAACAGCTTGTGGGTGAAGAGGCGGCAATGACGGGCATTGGGCTTTCACCGTTGCGGCCGAACAATGCCTGCAACAAGTCTGTCTGCTCTGACTTGGTGGGCAGACCGGTAGAAGGACCGCCACGTTGCACGTCGAGCACAACCAGCGGAAGTTCTGTAATGACTGCCAGGTTCATGGCTTCCGATTTCAGGCAGACACCGGGACCGGAAGTGGAGGTCACAGCCAGCGCACCTGCAAAAGCGGCGCCGATAGAAGTGGCGCAACCGGAAATCTCGTCTTCGCACTGCACGGTCATCACGCCCAGAGACTTGTGCTTGGAGAGTTCGTGCAGTACATCGGTTGCCGGAGTAATGGGATAGGAGCCGAGGAATAGCTTCAAGCCAGCCTTTTCAGCTGCGGCGATGAAACCGTAAGCAGTCGCTTTGTTCCCCGTGATATCCATGTATCTGCCGGGAACGGTGGTTTTGCTTTCAATCTTATATGTGTGGGCTACGGAAGCATGGGTGTTGTGTCCATAGTCATATCCTGCATGGATGACCTTGATGTTTGCTTCGGCAATTTCGGGCTTTTTGGCGAATTTCTCGCGGATGAAATCTTCGGCTATCTTCAAGTCGCGGTTGAACAGCCAGCATACCAGGCCTACTGCAAACATATTGCGGCATTTCAGCATGGATTTGTTGTCCATTCCGGTGTCGGCAAGGCAGTCTTTCACCATCTTTGAGATGGGGGCGGCGATGACATCCTGCTTAATACCCATTTCCTCTATCGGATTATCGGTCTTGAAAGCGGCCTTTTCCAAATCTGACTTCTGGAAAGCATCTGTATCGATGATGATGCAAGCAGTGGATTTAGCAAACTTATATTGGGTTTTCAGTGCGGCGGCGTTCATCGCTACCAATACGTCGCATTTGTCACCCGGGGTATAGACTTTCTCTGCACCGATATGTACCTGAAAACCGGAAACACCGGTAAGTGAGCCTTGCGGGGCGCGGATATCTGCCGGATAGTCGGGGAATGTACTGATATCATTGCCCACGGTAGCCGAAACTGTTGAAAAGATGTTGCCGGCGAGCTGCATACCATCGCCGGAGTCTCCGGAAAAGCGGACTACCACTTGATCCAGTTCTTTTACCATCATGTCGTTTGCCATAATTTCGTATTACTATGATTAATTTATAGGATCACTTAAAATCTGTTCTCATGTTGGTTGGGGTACTTACAAAAAGTACTACGCTTTTTATAGGCACGTTTGCAAATGTCGGAAAGTTATGCGACTTGGCAAAATCTTTTTGAGTTAATCTGTGATTGTGTACTAAAAGAATTGAGAAATGAGTGTTTTTTGATATTTGGAGTGAGCAAAACTCTGACTATGTGTCTGACTTGAACGAATAAAAGTTGCATATTATCATTTGTTCTACTGATGCATGTGTTGACTAAATGTAAGTATAAGCGCTTAAATTAATGCTGTATGAAGCTGTTTTGACTTTACACTTTGATAAAATCTTGTGTTGCTTGTATTTTCTTGACTTCTCGATAAAATCTTCGTTCGGCCTTGTGAAATCGGGAGAATGCCTTATCTTTGCAACCGCAAATGTTGCTGGTCCTGTAGTTCAACGGATAGAATAGAAGTTTCCTAAACTTTAGATAGGGGTTC
>ERZ780190.2189-NODE-2189-length-15389-cov-11.133233_pt1 | contig 15389 bp, 18 predicted proteins | sample MGYA00510980_ERZ780190 | MGnify/ENA primary metagenome ERZ780190 (study PRJEB29588, sample SAMEA1972188) | human gut metagenome | biome: human gut; feature: human-associated habitat; material: faeces | place: Denmark | collected 2008/2010 ... | reverse complement strand
GTCCGCCGGTGCAGGCTCCTCGGCAGGTTTGAGCCCGTCGTCCAGCAGCGAGAACGAGTTGTCGCCGAGTGTCATCATGCGTCTCTGCTGCTGCTCCTCGCTGCGGAGCTGTTCCGCGGCTTTGCGTTTGTCTCCGACGGTGGCCTGCGCCTTGCCGTCCGGGACCGACGTATTGATCCCCGCGGCCCCCTCTTGGGGCTTGACGGGCGCAGGCCGGAATATGAACCACAGCACGACGAAGAAGATGCATCCGAGGATCGCCGTGAAGAGCAGTACCTTGCGTTTGCGCTGCCGTTCGAACTCCGCCGAAGGGTCGCTGCATGGATTCTTGTTTTCTGTCATAATGGTTTACGGTTTAAGATGTAATAATTCGGGATGTCCGATCTCTAACTCCGATCCCATGTCCGCTGCGAACAGGAGCCAAAGGTAAAGGAAGAGAAGCAGGACGAGCGCCGCGAGTACGATCCGTTCCCGGATGCAGGGCGCGAGCGTGTCGTGCCGGCGCCGCAGCGACCGCCGCACCCAACGGATGCGGCAGCGCAGGGAATGCGGTTTAGCGGTCATAGGTCGCAATGTCTTTGTTCTCGACGATGTTCAGCGCCTCGACCATGAATCCCTGCGGATTGTTGTCCGAGCGGGAGACGTTCACCAGACGGCATGTCGTGACGAGCGACCGCTCCGTAACGGTGCTTTCGCGCAGGATACGCTGCCGTGCAAAGGTCGTAACCTCGTAAGGATAACGGTCGAAATCGCAGCGGATGCTGTCGACCTTGACCATTTGCGAGACGTTGCCTGCGATCAGGCGGTTGAAGAATCCCTTCTCCTGCAAGACCTTGTAGTAGGACAAGGCGCTTTTGTCGGCCATCTGCAAAGCGCGTCCGACATTGGACTCGATGGCTGCCTTGTCGGGCGAGAGGGTGAAGAAGAGCTCGTGGAAGCGCCGCACATGCTCGCGGGCTTCGACGGGCCGGTTCTGCGCGAGGTCCTGCGAGAGCGCCACCATCAGCGAGCGGCCGTTGTCCAGCACGTAGATCTTCTGCCGCTGCCGTTCGGCGAAGGAGTAGGATATCCAGACTGCCGCCACGGTTACGACGGCGCAGATTCCGGCGAAGACGAAAGCGTACATGCGCAGCTGCCGAAAGGATGTTTCGATGTTCGTTAAACACTTGAATTCCATAATAACGGGTTATTTTATTTTCTGAAAATAAGCCGGGCGCCGTTCATGATGCCGCGTCCCACGGCCTTACCGCCGGACCATGCCGCCGAGCCGGCGCCTTTGGCCCCGGCCCATGCTTTGCCGGCCGTCCATCCGGCTCCGGCGCTTACGAGCGAGGTCATCTTCGAGACGGTTTTGTTATAAGCGGCGAATCCGTTCGCCTGCACGACCCACGAGGCGATCGAGGGGATGCAGAGGTATCCGCACACGGCCACGAGCATGAAGATCAGGTTCAGGCTGTTCGACCAGTCCACATACCAGTTGTAGCCTTCGGCCATCAGGTCGGCGTCGTGGCGCATCGAAAGGGTTTGCAGACGTGCGATGATCGCCGAGAAAAGGTCCGAGATCGGCAGCCACAGGTAGATCGAGACATACTTCGTGAGCCATTGCGTCAGCGTGGACTGGAATCCGTCGAACACGGAGATGGCGAAGGCGATCGGCCCCAGCAGCGACAGCACGACCAGATAGAAGGTTCTCAGCACGTCGAGTATGACGCTCGCCGCCGCGAAGAGCAGTTCGAGTATCCATGCCAAGCCTTTGAAGATGAGTCCCTTTACAGACCATGAGGAGCGTTCCTCTTTCATGCGGTCGAGTGTCTGCTGTGTCTGGTCGTCCACGCCCAGTTCACTGAGCTCACGCTCCATCTCCTCGTCCTCGGCGTAGTAGCTGTCCGGGGGCATCTGCTCGCGGCCTTCGAGTTCGAGCCGCTCACGCCGCTCCTGCCATTGTTCCATGTCGAGCGTCTGCCCGGCCATAAGTGAATGTGTGGCCTTTACCAGCGGCGAGAGAATGCCGTTCAAGGAGCCCAGCACGAGCGTCGGAAAGAACAGGATGCAGATGCCGATGGCGAAGGGCCGCATGAGGGGAAAGAGGTCGATAGGTTCGGCCTGGGCCAGCGACTGCCAGACGCGGTAGGCGATGTAGAGTAGCGCCCCGATTCCTGCGATGGCCATTGCGACCTGCGACATCGGATAACACAGCACCATCATATCGTCGTATAACACCCGGAGAATTGTGTGCAGATTCTCCGTAAGGGAAAGCATGCGTACCATATTACCAGTAGCGTTGTTCGTCGGTTCCGTAGAGCGAGAGTACACCCTCCATGTCCCGCTTCCGGGCAGCCCGCAGCAGGGATATGGAGATGTTCTTGCGCGTGTAGTAGCGTGCCAGATCTCGATGGCGCCGCAGGACGCCGTAGACGCGCTGCACTACGTCGATACGGTCCTTGTCCGTCAGGGACATGTCCGTAGGGTTCACGATGTCCTGCAGCTCCTTCAATTCCCCGGCCGACTCCTCGATGATGCGGGCGTAGCCTGCGGCGATGGCCGCGAGCTCCGCGGGCGTGAAGTTCTCGTCGGAAACCATACGTTTATAACCATCGACATAGATGTCCGAGATTTCGCCGACCAAAAGGATGCACTGCTGCACCTTGCGGGCCGAGCGGACGAGGTTGCTGACGGATTTCAGGGCGTCGTAGTATCGCTTCCCCTGCTCATAAATCTTCACCGTTTCCTGAAAACTTTGCAGCATGGTGGAGCCGTTCTTGGCGGCTTCGACGACCTGCTTGGTGGAGTTGACGATGCCCTGCGCGAGGTTCGTGGGATCCGAGACGACCCACTGGGCGTATGTGCTGCGGCCCGTGCAGAAGAGGCACAGACACAGCAGGATAATTTTCTGTTTCATGCTCGAATTGATTGTGTTATTGAGGATATTCACCCGAAGACGGGCATCACCGCTTTATCCGCCGACCCGAAGCCGGTTGTCCGGTTTGCTCTTTCCTTGTAGAATCGATCTCTTTCTGCCGCACTCCGGAGGCATGTTTCTCCGGCTTCGGCCCTTTCCGTCGCAGGGACTCGAACAGATCGTCGGCGTAGGACTGCCGTCCGGTCATGCGTACGAGCCGTGCGTCCAGCTCGCGGAAGGCTTTTTCGGCCTGCCGGGACTGCTCTTCGCGGGGGATGCCCGGCTCGATACCGTATTTGTCGAGCAGCTGCCGGTTGATATAAGGGCTATCGACTTTTTCCGGGAAGCGTGCTAACCATCCTAAGGTCTGCAACTCGGCATCGAGTTTCTCGATGTAGGTTTGCCGCAGGGGAATTTCCGGATCGCTCTCCAGCACCTTTTCGGCTTCCCGCACCATACGGTTCTCGGTCTTCCAGATTCGCTCCCGAAGCTGCTGAACCTGCTGCGGAGCTTCCGGACATGCCGGGCCGTCCAGCCGCCCGCGCATCTCCTGCAACCGGCCCATATCGGTATCCCAATCGTAGAGTCGCACGACGTAACAGGAGGGCATATAATGCCCACTTGTTTCTGCCAGATGGCGCAGCTCGCGGAACGTCTCGGCGCGGAACTGCCGGTCGATGATATGCGCTGCGGCCTGCACCTCGTCCATCGGAGGCTGCCGGAGCTTGCTGTCGGGATGCTGCTCCAGATAGGCATCCAAGAGAAAGGTGTGCATGGCCAGCAGGCCGTGCAGGGAGTGGGCGGTGTCAGCCGGAACGTCCGCGAGGCGCCGCCCGATCTTTTTCGCAAGCGGCGTCCTGCGCAGGGCCTCCATCAGCTCCCGCATATCTTTTCCCGCCGCATCTTCGGGCGTCCTGAGAAAGCGGTCTGTCGCTGTATTCATTGTCAGTCCGATTCCGGCAATGGTCAGATTAGATTTCCGGTGCCGTCGCACAAGGTCTGCAATACTGCTTATATCCCGTTCCCGGAGCAGGTTCTCAGCATGACGGGCAATGAGCGTGCGTCGATGTTCCCTTTCCCACTCCGGCTTGAGGCGGAATAGCCGCGCGATCCTATCTTTCCATTCCATAACCGTCGGATTTAGAAATGTGTGACTGCGGGCGAAGTCCGCCGAAGGGCTGCCCCGACAAGCAGGGGCAGCCCGGAAATCCCGAACGTGGTCCCATTATTCGGCCGGTTCGTTGAAGACGCACGGTTCGGCACCGATGGCATCATCCTCCTGCCGCCGGATGCTGTCCTCCGGAACGAATCGTCCGTAACAGCCGACGGTAAGCGTATCGGCGGCAGCATCGTAGATCACGCGGTTGTCGTCGTCGGCGCCGAGCCAAAGACGGTGGCGGCGCAGCGCGATGATGCCGTCCTGTACGATACGTTTGTAGCAGAGCGCGTGGTCGAAAACGAGGATGCGCCACGTCCCCTCGCCGATGCGGCGTACCGAGGCCGAGAGGTTGTTCTCGGTCGAGAGCCACGCCCCGCAGATGCGGTCGGCGTCGAGTTGTTCCCGAAGGTCCGCCAAGGTGCGGATAACTTCGGTGCGGGTTCTGATCTCCTGCTGAAGGGCCGCTACGGCCGACGCAGGCGTCGATTGGTTACTGTTCATTGTTTTTGAGTTTTGAGGTTCGTTTGAAAGCGCCGCCCGGCATGAGGAGCAGTGCATCGGCCGGGGGCGTGTAAAAGAGATCGATCCGGCGTCCGCCGTAGGCCGTATAATAGACGCAATCCTTGTAGTGCAGAGCATGTGTTTCGGACGTGCCGCGGCGCGTGATGGTGATCCGGAATTTATCACCGCACGGCTCGATCACCAGCCGCGAGTCGTCGAGCGTCGAATGCCATGTTCCGCACAGCGGACGGATTTTGTGGTATTCGTAATTGTAAAAAAGGTGAAATGCTCCGAGCACGGCGGTAAACGTCAGCAGGATGCCGGCGCATATCCAAAGCAACTGTTTCATAACAGGACGAGTTAAGATTCGGTGTTCGTTTCGCGTTCGCGTGCCAGCTGGCGGATGGCGGCCTCGATGTCGCCGCCGAGCTTCCCGGCAAGCTCCATCACCTGCATCTTTTCCGACTCCTCAGTGGTGTAGGTCAAATATTCTTCGACCGATGTTTCCGTGGCATAGACCGCCGACTGTATGCCTCCGAGTCCGATCCATACCTCTTTATAGCGGCGTTTGGGATCGTTCGAGAGGTTGATAGAGAGAATCTGCGCCCGCTCCTTGTCCGTCAGCCCCAGCAGACGTTGTATGCCGTCGAATTTCGAGAGGTATTTGCGCTGGTCCAAAAGGATTTTGCAGTCGGCGTTGTTGATGATCGACTCCTTGACGATGGGCGACGAGATGATGTCGTCCACCTCCTGCGTCACCACGACCGCCTCGCCGAAATACTTGCGAACGGTTTTAAACAAATACCTAATATATGCACTCATATTGGCCGAGGTGAGTGCCTTCCAGCACTCCTCGATGAGAATCATCTTGCGGACTCCTTTCAGCCGCCGCATCTTCGAAATGAAGGTCTCCATGATGATGAGCGTCACCACCGGCAGCAGCGTCCGGTTCGAGGAGATGTTGTCCAGCTCGAAGACGATGAAACGCTTGTCCAGCAAATCCAGCTGTTTGTCGGAGTTCAGCAGGTAGTCGTACTCGCCGCCCTTATAGTAAGGTTCCAGCACGTTCAGGAAGTTTTCGAGGTCGAAATCCTTCTCCCGCACGCGCTTCTGCTCCAGAAGCCGCCGGTAGTCGGTTTCGACGAACTCGTAAAAGGTATCGAACGAGGGGACGATGGAGCGGTCGGTGCGGAGCTTCGAGAGGTAGAGGTTCACGGCGTTCGAGAGCGCTACCTCCTCCGAGCGTGTCGGCTCCTCGGATTCCCGTTTCCAAAGGGTCAGCAGCAGCGTCTTGAGCGACTCGCGCTTTTCCACGTCGTACACCCCGTCTTCGACATAAAAGGGATTGAAGGCGATGGGCGCCTCCTCGGTGTAGGTGAAATACACCCCGTCGCGGCCTTTAGTCTTGGCGTGAATCAGCGAGCAGAGCCCTTGGTAGGAGTTGCCCGTATCGACCAGCAGGATATGCGCTCCTTGCTCCCAGTACTGACGAACCAGATGGTTCGTCAGATAACTCTTGCCCGAGCCCGACGGCCCGAGGATAAATTTATTCCGATTCGTGATGACGCCGCGCTTCATCGGAAGGTCCGAGATGTCCAGATGGAGGGGTATGCCCGACAGGCGGTCGGACATCTTGATTCCGAAGGGCGAGAGCGACGAGCGGTAGTTGGTCTCCTCGTTGAAAAGGCAGAGGGCCTGATCGAGAAAGGTGTAGAAACTCTCCTCGGCGGGGAAGTCGGCCTCGTTGCCGGGAATCGCCGCCCAGAACAGCACCGGCATGTCCACCGTGTCGTGATGCGGCGTGCAGCCCATCAGCGCGAGCTGCGAGCCCACGTCGTTGCGGATGCGCTTCAACTCCGATTCGCTCTCGGCCCATGCCATGACGTTGCAATGGCACCTTACGGAGCGCAGCCCCTGCGAATGCGCCTCATTGAGGTACATTTCGACCCACTCCCGGTTGATGGCGTTCGAGCGCGAGTAGGCCGCCAGCGAGTTCATGTTCCGGGCCGAGGCTTCGAGACGCTTGAGCGTTTCGTCGTGGTCGTCGAGGAAGATCACCTGATTGTAGACATGGTTGCAGGAGAGCAGCAGTCCCACGGGCGCCGCGAACGAGAGGCGGCAGTCCGAGCGGTCGGTCGAGAGGCGCTCGTAGCGGAAATCTGTCGCCACGCTCTGCGGCAGCACGTCCAGATCGGAGAGCGTGTGCATCGAGAGGTACTTGTCCCCGATGCGCATCGTCCCCGGGTCGAGACGGATATCCTCGTTGACGACCGGACGCTGTTCGTCCGAGAGGGCGAAGTAACGGGCCAGCAGCCCGGCGTCGTCCGCCGTGCCGACGATCTCGGCTTCCGTAAGCCGCTCGACGCGCACGAGGCCCGAATCGTTCAGAATGCGCTCCATCTGCTCCGCAGCTTCCAGAAAGCGCGTCACGGCATCCGTGTCGCGCATCTCCCGCGGGACGATGAAGCCCCGGCACAGCACGGACGAGGCGCTGGTCTGCCGCATCTGTTCGGGCGTGGTCTTCGTAACGAACAGGTAGCACGTATGGCGCAGGTAGGGCCGCTCGTTGAAATGACGTTCGTAAGAGCGGGCGAGAAAGCTCCGCTCGGAGCCCTCCTCCGGTGCCATGTATCGCTCCTCGATAAAGAAATCCTGCTTGTGGACGACCGTGTAATCCGGCAGCACTCTCAGGGCTTTGAGCCATGCACCGTGCAGCGCTTCGTACTCCTCGCCCGTGAGGGTGAAGAGTTCGGGCAGCGAGACGCGGTAAGCCGCGGTGATGTCGGCGAACTTGGAGATGATGCAGTTGTTCTCGACGCGCAGCAAAGGGAATTTCGATTCCAAGGTCGAGGTTTTCAAGGTTCCGCGCATAGGATTACGGTTTTACGGTTCGAGGGATACGAATGCGTAGCAGCCGCCGGATGGCCCGACGATGGATGATGCGCCGCGGATGCCGGCGCGAGGCCATGAGCTTTTGAAGTCCGTAGGGGCCGAAACGGCGGCTCAGGTAGAAGGTGCCGCCCGTGACGGCAAGGCCGGCTGCGAGGGCGAAGAGGATACAGAAGCCCTGCGGGACGCCGCTCATGTACATTCCGGCGAAGCAGACGAAGACGCCCAGAAGCCCTGCGACGAACAGCACGAGGTACTGCGCTGTGAGCCGTAGGCTAAGAACCCGGTGCCTTGCCGTATTTCTACGGTAGGTTTCCAAGAACTCGCCTCCGAACCGTGCTTGCACCTCTCGGCGCACACGGCTCTCCACTAACATATTCAGTCTATTATCCCGTGATGTATCTTGTTGTGACAGGGAATACATACAGCTAACGTCTTTCTCTGACGTCCAATCATTTGGATTTTCCATGGCTCTTTGCCTTTTAAGTCTTTGAGTCTTTTGACGTGGTGTATTTCAATGTTTTCCGTTGCGCCACACAATTCACACTTACCCGCTTTTAACCTTTGTATAAGGCTTGATACAGTGGTATTGAAAATCGTGTTGGCTACATAATCACAACTCGCGTCCATCGCGGTTGTTTTACGCTTAAAGCTCCCGTTGAAGAATACCCGCATCTTCTTTCCTCCTTTCTTGTCCTCATAGAAAACCGCAAAATCTTTGTGATGTCGATACTTTGCGATAATCTTTCGGGCTGTCGTACTGTACTTTCGTGCAAAAGTCTTATACAGACTGTATTGCATGATGTACTTGAAAGAATTCAGGTGTGAACTGTTATTTGCGATAGAAAAATAGTTTGCAAAACCTCGGATTTCTCTGTTATAGGCATCCAGTATTTCGAGGTCGTCCAGATGTAGCAACTTTGTCCGGCTTGTGGGTTTCCATTTCGCTTTACCCTCGAATTGATGAATTTCCATCGCCTCGTAGTAGAGAAGTTTATCCCGCATTGTGGACATTGGCACTTCCAACACTACCTTTTTGCCGTAAGCCTTAATAAGTACTCCCGATTTCTCGCCTCTTAACGTCTTATCCGTGAATGGTCGGACATAGATTTCATAGCCGAGGAATTTTGCCTTTCTATTGCCGTGCGTGATTAAGGTCTTTTCTTTGGAGAGCGTCAATTTCAGTTTCTCGCCGAGGAAATTCTTAATATCCTCTTTGATGGCCTCACAGTCCGATTTACTGCCAATCACTCCGATAATAAAATCATCGGCATACCTCACATACTTAATCCGTCTATATCCCTCGTCCATTTCATCGACAGAGGGTAAGTGCATCCTGTTTTTCTGATGTTGCTTAATCGCGTCAATCAGTTCCTTCCGAGTATCTTTATCCTTGGTTTGCTTCAGCTTTGTGCCGAGCCACCAAATTTTCCTGGAATACCGTTTGTACTCAAGGTTCATTGCCCGTCTGTCGCCTCTATCGAATTGACAGGCATACTCTTTCATGTACTTATCCAGCTTGTCGAGATAGATATTAGCCAGTATCGGGCTAATGATGCCACCTTGCGGTGTTCCGCTGTATGTTCTATGAAATGTCCAATCTTCGATGTAGCCAGCTTTCAAAAATTTCCACATTAGCCGGATAAAGCGGTCGTCTGCGATACGTTCTTTCAAGATTCCGATAAGTACATCATGGTTGATGTTATCGAAGAATCCCTCAATGTCGCCCTCGATAAACCACTTGGCCGCAGTAAAATTCTTCTGCACCTGTATCAGTGCGGTGTGGCAGCTGCGTTTGGGTCGGAAGCCGTGCGAGGTGTTCTCAAAACTACCTTCATAAATTGCTTCCAACAGCATTCGCAATACCTCCTGCACTAATTTGTCGTCGATAGACGGTATGCCGAGAGGTCGCATGTTCCCGTTTTTCTTCGGGATGTACGTCCTTCTTGCCGGTTTTGGTTGGTACGACTCATCTTTGAGCGCATCAATCAAATTTTCAATCCGTTTCAGGCTCATTCCGTCGATAGTTTTACCGTCGGAACCTTCCGTCATATTTCCCTGCCTACCTTGTATATTATGGTAGGCGAGGAGAAACATCTCCGAATTGAATAGAACCCTGTAGAGCCGTTCAAACTTGTAGCTCGAAACTTTGCTGTGCTCTGACAGACTGTTTAATACTCTCTCTGGATTTCTCATAATGTCTCACACATTATCCGTTAATTTGTATTAAAAATGTTAGCTGCCACCCTTCGCCATGTACGAGGCTTTCCCTCGCTCGGACTACTACGGTGGCTCCGTTACCATACCGGATTTTCATAGGTCTGAAACCTAATAGCCTTTCGGCATTCCGGGTTAGGCAATCCACGTTTAATTCTTCGGCAACATAGCTTTGATAGATTGTCGGATACGACTTTCATCCGTTTCTGCTTATCGCAGTTGTGCTGTAACCTGTTCTGCACCCAACCCTCCAAGGTCGAATCGAGTGTGTTACAGTATGGCGTCTGTAGTTACCTTCCGCCACAGTTTCGAGTTGTGCCACTTGGACTATCGTTCAATCAATCCAGACTTTATCCTCGTATCTATCTTTCATCTCCTGATTCAGTCGCATACTTGGTAACTGTATGACTTATCAGTTTATCGGCAGGCTATACTCCCCGTCCGGTTTCCCTTTCGGATAAGCCGATCGATGATAGGCTATCGAACACTTGCCTAACGTCTTGCTATCGACGCATTTGCCAAAGAACCATTACGTGCGCGCCCTGAAATTCGACCTGACGGCCGACCCCTTTGTTTATTTGGTATTCGCCCATCGCTTAGAGGAAGAACGAACGTAAGACCGTACCGACGATCACCAGAAAGACGCACGAGAGAAACAGCGCCGTGGCACTCTTCGAAGCGTCCGGATCGCCCGATGAGAACTTCGAGTAGACCCGCACGCCGCCGACTAGTCCGAGGATCGCCGCCACGGCGAAGATCAGTTTCGTAAGCGGGTCGAAATAGGACGTTACCATGTTCGTGGCCTCGCTGATGCCGGCCATGCCGTTGCCCTGTGCAAAGGAGGCGAGTGCGGAGCACAGGGAGAAAATCATGAAAATTGCTCTTTTTTTCATCGTTCAAGTAGTTTGGTTAAGGGTGTGAAAAAGGCCGCAGCCTGCCTTTGGGGCATTCTGCGACCGGATACATCGTATTTCCTGCTGCGGAAAAGGCGTCAGCCGTATTCGTTATTCCATTTCATGTCGTCTCTCGTTTACATGTCAGGCGAAGGCCCGGATGTCGAAGTTGGCGATGGCCTGCCGCTCCTCGGCCGTGGCGTCGCCCATGACGGTGCTCTCCCCGAAGTCCAGCTCTCCGAGCATCGCATGAACCTCCGCGTCACGGAGTTCTGCTCTGGCGGGGAGAGCCGGAAGCGGAGGTCGGGCGCCGGCAGGCGCTTTGGGCTCCGCAAGTTCGCCGTCTTCGCCGATCGGGGGCTGCACGACAAGCCCGTTCCACGACGCCATCGCGGACTTCTCTTCCGAAGCCGGGGCAAATATAGCGTCTCCGCCTGCCGGGGCGGTGCCGATGTCCGCTCCAGTCCGCTCCAGTCCGCACCGATAGGATTTTGACACGAGAATTTCAGGAGTTTGACGGGGTGCAGTACCGGCATTCGGCGTGTGAGGGGCAGCGTTATGCCCGGTGTGTTTTTTCTTCGGGCCTTTCAGATTGTCGACGACATATGACGCGAGCCGCCCCCGGAAAAACAACTGATCCAGACATACGGCGCAGGCGGCAATAAGAATTATGCTGTTCATGGCAGAAAGAATTTAGACGATGTTATGGTAATTCTGTTCTTGATGTATGCAGTTGATCTCGTCGCGGAACATTTCGAGATGGTGCCGTAGGATATTATCTACATAAGATGTTGCGGTCAGTCGCTCGCCGCCGATTTTTTTCAGGACTTCAAGGATTTTCCGTTTCGTAGGGGCACTGACATAAAGCGAGGCGCGGAGGTCGTAATCCACCCGGACAAGAAATGTTTTTTTGTAGTCGGGCAATGTCATCGAACGTCGCCATCGTATGTCCGGTACGGGAACACACTCCGGCTTCACATCCTGCTTTTCGGATACGACCGTTTCGGAAGGCGGAGAATCGAGATTTGAAGAATCTTCAGGTGCAGCGACAACGGATGCCGAAGCGTCGGAGACGGACGCTGTCTTGAGTGACGGGCGCATACGCGCAAAACAGTTCTTTTTCATTTCAGATAAGGTTTTTGGCGCTTTTTTGTTTGTAAATTCTATTGATGTCGTCTTTGTATAGTTCGAGATGCTGCCGCACGATATTCTCGACATAGGACGTGGCAGTCATATATTCGCTGCCGATTTTCTTAACCACATCCAATACCTTTCGCTTGGTGTCGATACTTACATATAAGGCCGAGCGGACGTGTATATCATGGCGAGTCATATAGGTCTGCTCGAAATCCGGAATGACCATTGTCCGTCGCCGCCGGGGCTCCGGTGCCGGGGTGGGAATATCTTGTGTTTCTTCTCCGGAATCCCGGGCAGCGACCTCCGGTTCTGCCTGCGGCTCTTGCTGCGCAGGATCTTCTATCTCGCGTGTAACTTTCGTCGTGAGGGGCAGCTGTCCTGCGATCACCTGTCTTACAAGACCTTCGTCTACTTCGACTTTGGTTTTTTTAGCCATTGTCAGCGGATGTTAAGAAGCGTGAGAATTTCCGTTGCGAGGGTCTCGATCCGTGCTTCACGGGCAAAAGTCCGTTCCGGCGCCAGCAGTGTCGAGCGGCCGACTCCTGCATTGTCCGGAAGCAGCTCCTTGTTGAACTTCGAGCGGTAAGGAATGTGAGTTGTCATAAGCGACAGCCCGAGCTTACGGATAACGGCCTCGTATTGGTCGTAAAGCGGCGTGCGTTCACGACGATCTATCATCGTCCAGAAAAGATAGACGCTCTGTAAAGTGAGGGCCGGATTCTGGGCGAGGTTAGTAGTGAGGCTCCGGGCAAAGGAGAGCGCACTTTCCATGACGACCTTGTCGGCTTTCAGGGGCACGAAGACAGCGTCCAACGACGCGAGGAGCCGAATGACGCCTTCGGCATTGACCGTTCCCGGTAAGTCGTAGAGAATGATGCGGGGATTGTAGCCGTTTTGCAGCAGCCGCCCGACTTCATCGGGGGCTTCGGGCGGCATGCATTTCAGCAGCGGCCAGAGCTTGCGGCCCGTGGCTTTGAATTGACGTATCAGCAACAGCTTGTGATAATCGTCATGCTCGATGAGCGACAGTTCCCGCTCTCGCTGGGCATGGATCGACCATTGGGGATAGTCGCAGTCCACGACCAACACGTCGTGCCCGGCGATGTAATGCAGGTAACTGGCGAGCAGTACCGTGAAGGTTGATTTTCCCACGCCGCCTTTCTGATTGCAGACGGCAATGCTTGCAGGGGTGATGTTCATAATACAGAATTTAAAAGATTCGACAACTCGCGTTTGGGGATAGCCATTCTATCGAATTTTGCATTTTTGCTGCATTCAGAAATGCACTCTTTCAGAAATTCATAGTTCATGAATATCTTTTCTTCCGAAAGAGGGAAAGAGCGATTTTAACAACGAATTTCGTCTCGGAACAATCGCCATCGCGCCGACACGATATCCTTTTAGGACGATTCGATTTCATGGCTCACAAACGCTTTCTTTTATTCCTGCCGCAATATACAACAGGAAAAAACGCTTCCGAACTAATGTCCGCTCCAGTCCGCTCCAGTCCGCACCGAGGGCTTTTTTTTGCCCCGAAACGGTTGTAATATTGCGCCGGGAACCGACCCGGCTCCGGAAGCCGTAACGGAGGATTTTCAAAACTTCGGTCAGAGATTCTCCGCCGCGGTTTTTTCCCATCGCCAGATGGGAGCATCCTAAGTTCAAAAGCAAGCAAAAAGCAAGGAAAATTTTGCTGTCGGAAGATTGTTATTAAATGGTGCGGATGGTCAATGTATTAATATTTAATAGTTATATGTACATATTCTTATTAAGCTGCATATTGTCTGATATTCACATACGGAGTCCCTCGTTTTACAATGGCGAATGCTCTGGCAACGATTTTGTTGCGGATTATGTTGAGCGTGCTCATCTTCGATTTTCCTTCCGACTGCCTGCGGATGTAATATTCGCGCAGCTCCGGATCGTGCGAAGCCGCACTTACCGCCGCTAAATGGAGCAACCGTTTCAGTTGTTTATTAGCGATAGGACTTACTTGCGCAGGGCCTTTGACGCTGGTTCCGGATTGATGGCCGAACGGTGCTATGCCACAGTAGCAGGCAAATTTGCGCCATGTTGCGAATTTGGTGAAGTTACAAGTATATACGATCATGTATGTCCCCACGATAAGACTTACACCTTTTAGCGAAGTTATCAATTTGAAAGAGGTTTTAAGGTCTGGGTTGGTGTTAATTATATGCTTGATCGCTGCTTCTATTTTCTTGATTTCCGATTTCAAGGCGGTTATTATGGCATCATACGATGCAAATAGTTCAGGCAGTTCCTCATGACCAATACCCCTCTGAACCTCATTGACTGCCATGATATACCCGGACAAGGTTCTTGCGGTCTTATCTCTTAACGTGAGAAGAAAATGCAGTCTTGTAATATCTTTGGCCGGTAATTTCGTCACGACGATCTTGTCCCGGAATCTGGAAGCATATTCGGCAATGCGTTTGGAATCGACGACGTCATTCTTTCCGCGTACAATACCCATGGAACGTTTGATTTCCAGCGGCGAGACCATCGCAAATACAATATGCTGCGATTCCAGGAATGCTGCCAAAGCCATCGAATAAACGCCCGTATGTTCGAAGCAAATAAAAGCGGATTTGTGCTTTGTGCATTTCTCTATCCATTGAAGAATAACCGGAAAATCGTTCGAATTGTTCTTGAATCTGCGGTGCGACCGTACTTCGAGGATAAATACATCCAATGTGAATTTCGAAACATCAATTCCTACATGAACCTCACTTTGCATGATGCATAAAATTTTAGTTAATAATGAGTTGCTCTCGACTGAAGCTGTTTTTAAGACCTGATGTCTATCACCCTAACAGATCCCCGGCAACATAAAAGTCATTGATGAGGACAAATGCTCATCACAGGACTCTCTCCTTGCGAGCTGTTATGTTCACCCCATAATGGCTTTTATAAAATTAACTCAATAATCAATTCTCAAATCTATTTCGTTGCGACTCGGGACTTTTGTTTCTGCAAAGAAACAGCGAGCTGTACCTTTGTATGCCGAAAAGTTTTTCGGCATACGAAAGGTGCTCGCTCTGCGAGGCTGGGTGGCGTTCCCGAGTCACGCCACTTAAACTACCAGACTGATGACAACCACGAAAAAGAGGATCGGACGCCCGACAACGACAGATCCCAGAGTCCACAGGTATAATTTCAAACTCACCACGGAAGAGAATATCCGCTTTAAGCAGATGCTTTGTGAGGCAGGATTGGAGCATAACCGTAGCCGTTTTATCGTCAAAAGGCTCTTTGCCGAGGAGTTTGTCGTCATCAAACGCGATCCGTCGAAGACGCAATTCGTCGCCCGGCTGAATGATTTTTATTTCCAATTCCAGAAACTTGCGAACAACTACAACCAGATTGTAAAGGCTGTCAATTCGCACTTTTCCAACGTTGCTATCCCGCATCAGATCGCTGCATTGGAGCAACGGACCCGCGAGCTGAAAGCCCTGAGTATCGAGATTCTCAACCTCGCAAAACAGGCTAAGGAATGGTTGCGAATATAAGATCGGGCTCCTCGCCCGGCGGAGCCTTGTACTACAACAAGGAGAAAGTGGATAAGAATGAGGCCGAAGTGCTCCTCTGGCAGAAGATGCTCGAACCCTTCAATAAACACGGGCGAATGGATATCGATGCCTGCATGGAGAGCTTCCGGCCCTACCTCGAAGCT
>ERZ780190.2188-NODE-2188-length-15391-cov-3.876761_pt1 | contig 15391 bp, 16 predicted proteins | sample MGYA00510980_ERZ780190 | MGnify/ENA primary metagenome ERZ780190 (study PRJEB29588, sample SAMEA1972188) | human gut metagenome | biome: human gut; feature: human-associated habitat; material: faeces | place: Denmark | collected 2008/2010 ... | reverse complement strand
AGCAGGAGCTGACCCGCATCGAGGAGGAGCTGAAACAAAAGATGATGGAGATCCGGAGCTGAAATGGCAAACGCTGATTTTTCCAGAGAACAGAATCAAACGCCCGGCGGCTTTGACAGCGGCAGCTACCGCGAGGCAAAGCGCCCGGACACCGAGGCAGTGCGCCTGACCCCCTTGCAGCAGAAGCTGGCCGGGCTGGAAAAGGCGCTGCCCGCCGCACTGGCAAAGCAGGGCACAGCCCTTGTGCTGAGCGTGGTGGTGATGCTGGCGGCGTTCGTGGGCTTTGGCGGTGCCAAGGTCAGGGGAAAGTATAACGAGGCCCGCCAGTGGTTCACCACCGGCGTTTCGGCCGACAACGGCTATGCTCTGAGCGAGGAGCTGACCACCCGTGCCAACACGGCGGCAAATATCATCACCACCGGCGCAAACACGCTGGGGGCTGACAGCGCCGAGGTGCAGGCCGCACAGGCAGCGCTGGATGATTTCTCTGCCTGCCTGGAAGAGGTGCAGAACGGCAGCAAAAAGCAGTCCATGACCGCGCTGCCCTATTATCAGGGCAGTGCCATGCACGCCCTCTGTCAGGCCAATGATGCTTTGGGCACTGTGATCGACCAGCTCTACGCAAAAATGCAGGAGCAGGCCGCTGACCCCATGAAGATGGGGGCAGTGCAGGGCCAGTACGGCCAGTTCAACAGCGCAGACACCATCATCGGCAATCTGCAGTACAATGATGCAGTGTATGAGTATCAGAACGATGTCGGCGGCTTCCCGGCCAGTATGCTGGGCAGGCTGTTCGGCATACAGGAGGTGGAACCCTTCGCATGAAAACGATGAAACGATTTGCCGCCCGCATTTGCGCCCTGTTCGTGGTGCTGACCGTCAGCCTGACGGCTCTGGTGCCCGCCGCCTTTGCGGCCACCAAGGCCCAGCTGCCCGATCTGCCCAGCAGTCAGTGCGTGGTGGATGATGCCAACATCCTGAGCAGCAGCACCAAAACGGCCATTGAGAACCTGAATGCACAGCTCACCCAGCAGTGCGAGGGTGCACAGATCGGCGTATTGACTGTGGATTATACGGGAAGTTTATCCACGGAGGATTACGCCGTGCAGGCCGCCAACACCTGGGGGCTGGGCAGCTCCAGCAAAAACAACGGTGTGCTGATCCTGCTGGTCATGCAGTCCCAGCAGTACGCCGATGGCGACTATTACCTTGCCACCGGTGACGGCTTCCGCAATACCACGCTGGAAAAGCAGGCCAGCGCCATTGCCCAGACCATGGAGGATTCCTTCGCGGCGGGCGATTATGACGCGGCTGTGACCACCTGTGCCAACAATGTGGCCAGCACCATTGCCGATCTCTACGGTGTGACCCTGAGCGGGACCACCGGCACGGTCAGTAACGGCAATACGGATGGTTATAACAACGGAAATGATTACTATGAGGCCCCGGCAGCATCCTATCAATCGCCCTTCCTCACCCTTCTGGCAGTGGTGATCGTGGTGTTTGCCCTGACCTCCATCTTCGGCGGCATCCGGCGCGGCTTTGGCGGCGGCGGGTTTGGCCCCTTTTTCGGTTTCGGGCTGGGCTACGGCCTGGGCAGCAGACGGCGGCGCAGACCAGTGAAAATAGCAGGGAACACAAGCATACGTGGTTTGCCATGCTGTTTGCCTGACGGTCTTCCTTTGCACCGAGATACTGCGAAATTAAAATTGCACCGGCGGTTGTAAGCCCGGTACCAAAATTTATTAAAATATTCTGAATCGGGGAGACAAGCGTGATTGCTGCCTGTGATTCTGTTCCGATTCTTCCAAGCCAGAACGTATCCGTTAAGTTATACATTGACTGGATAAAGCTGTTTATCATGACCGGAATGGCAAGCATTAAAATTGCCTGTATCAGATTTCCGCTCAGAATCATATTGCGTCTGTCCGCGCTTAAAGGTTTTGACATAAGCCCCTCCTTTGTCCTAAAAACATAAAAATCATCTTGACAACGCAAAGATAATTTGTGACTATATAAATAGTAACATAAAAAACAGTAATTTCTACGAAAATATCGTTTAAAAATGCAATAAATACAGAAAAATTGTTTTAAAGGAGCGGATTGTATGAAAAAAAACAAATCAGAGAACATTCCGGTGGATTTTAGTATTTTAAATGACATGCCGACTGATTTTAAAATTGACAGAATTACAAGAGAAGCAGGATTTCAGATGAAAACCTCGCATGTACATCCGTTTTATGATATTACCTATCTGATCAACGGGGAGTGTACCTGTTTTGTAAATCACAGTATTTATAAGCTTTCAAAGGGCGATTTGATTATTATTCCGCCGGGGGATATTCACAGAAGTACCTTTCACGGAAAGATACCGGTGGAGCGGTATGTGTTAAGCTTCCGCGAGGAGGAATTAAACTGGATACGAAGTCTTATTGGCGATGAGATTGTATCAAAGAGTTTAAAAACCGGTGTGATTTCAATTCCAAGCAAGCGGCGTGATTACATTGAAGCCCTTTTAAATAAGCTGCTTTTTGAAAGTGAAGGACAGGATATTTTATCGCCTGCATTTATCCAGGCGGGACTGCTTGAACTTCTGCTGTTTATGATACGTTGTCAGCAGTACGAGAATAATGTCTATAAGGAAATTGATGTGGATAATCAGCTGATGCAGGAGATTGCCACCTATATTTATGAGCATTACGATAAGAAAATAACGCTTGATGATATGGCAGAGCGGTTTCATATCAGCCGTTCCTATCTGTCAAAGAAATTTAAGCAGGCAACCGGCTTTGGGTTTAAAGAATACCTTGTGAATGTCCGTATTAAAAATGCGTGCCGTCTGTTACTTGAAACGAATCATTCTATTACGGATATTGCATTTGAGTGCGGTTTTAACGACAGCAATTATTTTGGGGATGCGTTCCGTAGAATTAAGGGCATAGCACCTAATAAATACCGCAGAAACAAAGAAGCAATCTGATAAATATTACTTGCATTTAAAAAGTTGATTTTATATAATAAAACTGTGTATACAACATACAAGAAACAATTTGGAGAAAATCATGGATAGTATTAGATTGAAGGCAAGAGCAAAGATTAACTTAGGGCTGGATGTTTTGGGAAAACGCGAAGACGGTTATCATGAAGTGCGCATGGTCATGCAGACGATTGGCATTTACGACAGGCTGATTCTGACAAAGATTCCCGAAGAGGAAATCTGTATCACGTCCAATCTTGCATTTTTGCCGGTCAACGAAAATAACTTGATTTATAAAGCAATCAAATTATTAAAAGATGAATACCACTTTCCGGGTGGCGTTTCCGTGGATTTGAATAAGTTTATTCCGGTTGCGGCAGGCATGGCGGGCGGCAGTACGGATGCGGCATCGACGATGTTTGGTGTGAACAGGCTGTTTGGACTGAATCTTTCTATGGGAAAGATGATGGAACTGGGGGTGCGCTTGGGTGCAGATGTTCCGTATTGTGTCATGAGGGGAACGGCACTGGCAGAAGGCATCGGAGAAAAGCTTACACGAATCACACCTGTACCGCATATGTGGATTTTAATTGCAAAACCGCAGATTAATGTATCCACCAGGCTGGTTTATGAACAGCTCGATATGGGCGGCATACAAAAGCACCCTGATATTGACGGAATTATCCGGGCAATTGAAGCACAGGACGTTGTGCGGATTGCACAGTCTATGGGCAATGTCCTTGAAAATGTAACTGTGCCGTTATATCCGGTGATTGAAACAATTAAGCAGGATATGCTCTCCCACGGGGCAATTAACGCAATGATGAGCGGAAGCGGACCGACTGTATTTGGCATTTTCCCGGATGAGCAGACCACGCTTGCGTGCCAGGCATTTTTAAAGAAAAAAGGCGATGCCAGACAGGTATATATTACAGAGAATTTTAATTAATGATTATATAAAGAACGGAGGATCAGACAGATGAAAGGCGAATTAAAGATGGATGTCAACGATTATCTTCCTTTAAGAGATGTTGTCTTTAATACATTAAGACAGGCAATTTTACGAGGTGAAATGGAGCCGGGAGAACGTCTTATGGAAATTCAGCTGGCACAAAAGCTGGGGGTCAGCAGAACACCGATCCGTGAAGCCATCCGTAAGCTTGAACTGGAAGGACTGGTTATCATGATTCCGCGAAAGGGTGCCGAGGTTGCCCACATCACGGAAAAGGATATGAAGGATGTACTGGAAGTGCGCTCTACATTAGAGGAACTGGTCGTAGAGCTTGCCATTAAAAATGTAACCGATGAAAAGATTGAAGAATTAAAGTGTGCCAATAAGGTTTTTGAATCTGCAATCGTATCAAAGGATGCCGTGAATATTGTAGAAGCGGATGTGAAGTTCCATGATATTTTGTATTCCATGACAAACAATGCACGCCTCATACAGATTATCAACAATCTGCGGGAACAGATGTACCGTTACCGTCTGGAATATGTAAAAGATGCGAGAACACATTCTATTATTATCAGTGAACATAATGATATTATCAAGCAGATCCGTGATAAGAATGTACCGGTTGCAAAGACCGTGATTCATCAGCATATCAGCAATCAGGAAAAGGGAATCAGCAGGCTGCTGAATCATTAAAAATTAAAAATAAATGTATAGTCTGTGTTTTTACGGTAATACTCCATTTAGAACGAAAACGCCGGAATAAAAGATTTTCACACGTCAAATGTAACCTGACGTTGGCAGCTTTGTGCCGCAGGCGCCACAAAGCTGCGCTTATCGCAGAACTTAAATAAATTCAGTTCGCGGTTTCTTCGGCATTAAAGTGCTTGTGGAATGGGGGAGTATTATGAGAAAGAAAAAACGCAGACTATCTGTATTTATAATGGTGATTTTAATTTTAACGGTTGGAATGGCAGGAATACGCACGGCAGAAGGATATGCGGCATGGCAGCAGGACAGTGCGGGCATTGCACAGGGGATTGCTACAGAGATTATCAGGTTTCATGTGCGGGCAAACAGTGATTCGGAAGCAGACCAGCAGTTAAAGCTTCAGGTGAAAGACCGTGTCGTTACATATATGGAGCCGTTGTTAAGGGAATCACAGGATATTGAACAGTCCAGACAGATTTTAGAGGAACAGACGGAAAATATCCGTACCCTTGCGTTAGATACCCTGCGGGAAGCGGGTAGTGATTATGATGTGGCAGTTTATTTTGAAAATAGTTATTTTCCGATGAAGTCATACGGCGATGTGACATTTCCGCCCGGAGAATACGAGGCATTCCGTATTGACATTGGAGCTCACGACGGAAAAAACTGGTGGTGCGTGTTATACCCGCCGCTCTGCTTTGTGGATACGTCTTACGGCGTGCTTCCGGATACCTCAAAAGATACTTTAAAGAATATTTTGACAGAAGATGAATATAATGCTATAACTAATACCCGGGTTGAGTACCGGTGTAAGTATTTAACCTTTTTAAACCGCCTGTTTGCGGAGAAAAAGTGAAAGCGTGCATATGGTTTTACGGCTGTGAGGCGGATTATTTGAAATGATGAATGAAAAGTATAATAAAGATAGAGAAAAGCCGCCCTGTGCGGCAGAATGGAGAAGAAATCCTATGGGAAGACAGGAGCCAATCGGCGTATTTGACTCAGGAGTAGGTGGACTTACCGTGGCGCGGGAAATCATGCGTCAGATTCCGAATGAACGGATTGTATATTTCGGCGATACGGCAAGAGTTCCTTACGGCAGTAAATCAAAAGAAACCGTGACAAAGTATTCCAGACAGATTATACGGTTTTTGCAGACAGAAAATGTAAAAGCAATTGTCATTGCGTGTAATACAGCCAGTGCATTTGCGCTGGATACCATGCAGAAGGAGTTTGACCTACCGATTATCGGGGTGGTAAAGCCGGGGGCAAAAATGGCGGCACAGACCACAAAAAACGGTAAAGTCGGTCTGATTGGGACGGAAGGCACAATCCGCAGCGGCGTTTATGCGGAATTTATCAAATCCTTCAAACCGGATGTAGAAGTTATCGGAAAAGCATGTCCGCTGTTTGTACCGCTGGTTGAGGAAGGCATGTGGCATGATACAATTACGGATCAGATGGCACAGCGGTACCTGGAAGGCTTAAAACAGCAGGATATTGACACGCTGATTATGGGCTGTACCCACTATCCGCTGTTACGTTCCACGATTCAGAAGACGATGGGTGAGCATGTCAATCTGGTTAATCCGGCATATGAAACGGCGATTGAATTAAAAAATGTGTTAGAACGGGAAAGCCTTGCCAATATTTGTGAGGTAGACAGTCCATCTTCAATGTATCGTTTTTATGTCAGTGATGCAGCAGACAAGTTTAAGGCATTTGCCAATGCAATTCTGCCGTTTGACATTACCATGACACAGCAGATTAACATCGAACAGTATTAGGAGAAACCATGAAAGAAAAAGTATATATCAATATCAAGGGACTGCAGCTTGCTGCGCAGAATGTACCGCGCGATTATGAAGAGGATGAGGATGATCCGGTCGAAGTGATTAATGTCGGCCGTTACCGGATTATCAATGGCAAAGAATACATAAAATACGACGAGGTCTTAGAAGGAACGACAAAAAAATGTACAAGTACCATTAAAATTGCGGGAAATTCGGTTGAGGTTACAAAAAAAGGTCCTGTAACCGCACACCTGTCTTTTGTGCCGGGCGAAAAAACGATGACCTTTTACGAAACACCGTATGGTAATATCTATCTTGGCATTTTTTCAAGAAGCGTTGATATGCAGCGCACAGAGGATAAGCTGACAATCAGTATTGATTATGCGCTGGAGTTAAATTACGAACAGGTATCAGACTGTAAGGTAGATATTGAAATCAGTTCCAAAGGAAAATTTTCGCTGCTTTCATAGCGTTTTGCGGGAGGAGTTACAAATGTTATTCAGTAAAAAAGATTTACAAAAGCTCATCATTCCACTGATGTTTGAACAGCTGCTTGCAGTCAGTGTCGGCATGGTGGATACATTAATGGTCAGCCAGGCAGGAGAAGCTGCGATTTCAGGCGTGGCACTGGTGGATAATATTAACAGACTGATTATTCAGGTCATGGCAGCACTGGCAACAGGTGGTGCTGTTGTATGCAGTCAGTTTGTCGGAAAAGGAAAAGAAGAAGGCGCGAAGAAATCGGGCGCACAGTTAGAAACTGTGCTGCTCGTTTTTTCTGTCTGTATGACACTGCTTTCTTTAATCGGAACGAGAGGGCTGCTGCATGCGGTATTCGGAAATGTGTCAGAAGATGTTATGGACAGTGCAGTGCTTTATTTTACGGTAACATCGCTGTCGTTCCCGTTTTTAGGCATTTACAATGCGGGGGCTGCGATATTTAGAAGCATCGGCAACAGTAAAATCAGCATGCAGATCAGTCTGCTGATGAATGTGATTAATATTGTGGGAAATGCCATATTTGTATTTGGTTTCCACTGGGCGGTATTTGGTGTGGCACTGGCAACGCTGCTTAGCCGGATCGTGGCAGGCATAGTGATTACTCTGCTTGTCTGCGGAAAGACCAATCCAATCCGCATTGACAAATGGTCGGAATTAAAGCCGGACGGCAGTATTATTAAGAAAATTCTTGCAATCGGTATTCCAAGCGGCGTCGAAAACGGAATGTTCCAGATTGGAAAGCTTGCTGTAACCAGTATGGTTGCAACGTTTGGCACGGCATCAATTGCCGCCAATTCCGTAGGCTATACGGTGATTGATTTTGCCAATATTCCGGGAAATGCAATGGGACTGGCACTGATTACGGTTGTCGGACAGTGTATTGGTGCCGGTGAAAAAAAGCAGGCAAAGCAGTATACGAAAAAGCTCGTCGGACTGGCATATCTGGGTGACTGGATATGCAATATTGCGTTGTTTTTACTGGCGGGAACGATTGCAAAGTGTTTTCACTTATCACCGGAAGCCGTGCGGATTGCTGAGCAGATATTACACTGCTTTGCCGTTACATCCCTGTTTATCTGGCCGCTGTCCTTTACCCTGTCAAATGCGCTGAGAGCAGCGGGAGATGCAACCTTTACCATGATTGTAAGCATCGCTTCAATGTGGATATTCCGTGTCGGCAGTTCGTATTTCTTTGGCATCGTGCTGCAGATGGGTGTACTTGGTATATGGATTGGCATGTTTGTAGACTGGGGTGCAAGATCAGCACTGTTTGGCTGGCGGTTTTTAAGCGGAAAATGGCTTCAGAGGAAAGCATTGGCATAGGAAAATAGTCCGAAAAAAAGCTTCTGTTACTTGTTTTTTAATCCAGATTGTAATAAAATATAAATATTAATAGTCAGGATAAACGAAGGAGGACTTTGAGATGGACGACAAGGTATTGGAGAAGAAAAAGGGACTGAATCTGATGACAAAGATTCTTATTACGGCATTAATACCGCTGATTTTGATTGTAGTGCTTGCAGGTGTGTCAATTCATTCGGTCGGTTCAGTGGTTGCCAAAAAACTGGTCATGCATGAAATGCAGACAGCATCCTATGCATTGGAGATGACATTCGACAGCTTAGGCAGTGGTGATTACCACAGTGATGGTACAAATCTTTATAAGGGGAACTATAATCTGAACTCAAATAATCAGACAATTGACGATTTTAAAAAGAAGACCAATGTGGATGTAACCGTATTTTGGAAGAAGACACGTATGGTAACAAGCGCTATTGACAAAGATGGGAAGCGTGTTACAGGGACTGCCATTCCGGACAGTGTTTATGATAAAGTAATGCAGGATGGAAAGTATTTCTCCGATAATGTGGATATTGAAGGTACAGAGTATTACGGTTATTATGAGGCTTTAAAAAATGCAGATGGCAGCAGTCAGGCAATTATTTTTACAGGAATGCCTTCAAGTGATGTAAAAGCAATTTATAAAAAACGTCTGGTTAACACAACGGTATTTATGATTATAATTACGCTGATGGCCTGTGCACTGCTTGCTGTGGTTATAACATTTATCGTGAAAGCAATTACAAAGGTAATCGGACATCTGGATGAAGTGGCAGATGGGAAAATGGATTTTAAAATCAGTGAAAAGCTTTTACAAAGAAGTGATGAAATTGGTAATATTGCGCGTTCAGTCCATACCCTGATAGGAGGGCTGGCTTCTATTGTTGTAAATATCCATCACTCAACAGGAGAACTGGCTGAATTTAAAGATGATTTTCAGAAAAAATTTGAAACGATTAATAATTCTATTTCAAATGTAAATGTGGCTGTGGATGAAATTGCAAATGGAGCGACAAGCCAGGCGGATGAAACGCAGAAAGTAAGCAGCCAGATTAATGATATGGGTGATGCCATTACAAAGACCTCCCAGAATGTCGATTCACTGACACAGAGTACTGAACAGATGAAGGAACATAATGAACAGCTGGATACAACCATTCAGGAACTGATGGCAATCAGTGACAGAAATAAAGAATCTTTAGCTGCAGTTTATAACCAGACCAATGAAACCAATCAGTCTGTTATGCATATTGGTAATGCCGTAGATATGATTACGGATATTGCAGGTCAGACTAATCTGCTTTCATTAAATGCGAGCATTGAAGCCGCAAGAGCAGGTGAATACGGAAAAGGCTTTGCCGTTGTTGCAGACCAGATCAGACAGTTAGCAGACCAGTCTGCCAATACTGCAAAAGAAATCGGTGAGATTGTTGCAGAATTGATTGAAAATTCCAATACCAGTGTGGAAACCATGGGGGTTGTCCGACAGGAAATGACCGGACAGTATGAAAAGTTAAATACTACAAAAGACATATTTGAGCATTTGAATGAAGAGGTAAACAATGTAGTAACAGCCATTGAAAGTATTTCTACGGAAGTGGAATCCTTAGATAGATTAAAGGGAGAGGTACTCGGCAGTGCAGAAAGTCTGGCAGCGATTGCCCAGGAAAATGCGGCAAGCACCGAAGAAACATCTGCATCTATGGTGGAACTCGGTGAAATTGTCAACGACTGTAACACAAAGACCAAGCAGCTGGTTGACATTGCAGACAGCATGGAAGAAAACGTACATAAATTCCATGTCGCAAGCATCATCAAAGGTTAGCTGATGTTTTATAATACCGTGAGGAAATGACGATTAGAAAATGTTGGATTTTTTGTGAAGAGTGTGCTATGATAGCCAAAGAAATGGAAGGAATGGTGATAGGGCATGAGTGAGTTTAGTACCGCTGAGATTCATACCAATGAACGTCTGCTTCGTTCAGATGTGACGTTGGAAGAATGCAAAAAAATAGAAAAAGTGTTGCGCAAGAATAATATTTCTTATTTTGAAAAGTGGAAATTTCACACAGGGCTGTTTCATGTAATCAGCAGCCGTAAAAATTCCAAGTGTGATATATACATTCATTCAGATTCCATCGAAAGGGCAAAGCAGGCACTGGGAATCCAGACAACAAAGTAGTTTGTAGTACAATGATGTGCGGCAGTTTTGAAAGAGGATAACCTTTTAAAAACTGCCGCATTTTGATTATTGGAAAAGAATTCCGTAAGGTAAAATGCGGTACAAGAGCCGATTTAGCAGCCGGGCATGCCTGCTGTGAAGATAAAGACAAAAAGGGATTGGAGAAACAAAATGAAAAGGCAGATTTTAAAAGCACTTACAGTATTGCTGATAATATCGGCATTGACAGGCGGCATGGCAGCCTGTGGCAAAAAGGAAAAAGCGCAGATGTCAGACGGAACCTTTACGGTTGGCTTTGATGCGGAATTTCCGCCGTATGGTTACAAAGATGAAAGCGGCGAATATGTCGGTTTTGACTTGGACCTTGCACAGGAAGTCTGTAACCGCAATGGCTGGACACTTGTAAAGCAGCCGATTGACTGGGATTCAAAGGACATGGAATTAAATTCGGGAACCATCAGCTGTATCTGGAACGGATTTACAATGGACGGCAGGGAAGATGAATATACATGGTCTTCTGCCTATGTGGATAATTCACAGGTGGTTGTTGTAAGAGCCGACTCCGGCATTACAAAGCTTTCCGACCTTGCTGGAAAAGTTGTTGTTGTACAGGCGGATTCCTCTGCATTGGCAGCATTTACGGGAGAAGATGCAGAAGAAGCAAACCGTGCGCTTGCGGCAAGCTTTCAGTCCTTACAGCAGGTGTCTGATTATAACAGTGCGTTTATGAATCTGGAATCCGGTTCAGTCGATGCGGTCTGCATGGATATCGGTGTCGCAAAGTACGAACTGGAAGCCCGAGGCAGCAAATATGTGATGTTAAATGAACACGTATCTTCCGAGCAGTATGGCATCGGTTTTAAAAAGGGCAATACCGAATTAAGAAATCAGGTACAGGAAGCGTTAAATGAAATGCTGGCAGATGGTACATTTAACGAAATCGCACAGAAGTGGAAGCTGGAAGAAAGCGTATGTCTGGGACAGAGCGGTGCAGATGAAGTGCTGCTTGCCGAAAACGGACAGACACAGAAGAAAAATTCTGTTGCACAGCTGGGAGAAATCATTGTGCAGTTAAAAAACGGCATGTTTGCCACACTTGGTATTTTTATTCTCACACTGGTGTTCTCACTGCCGCTCGGACTTGTGATTACATTTATCCGTATGAGTAAAGTAAAGCTTTTACAGTGGATTGCAAAGATTTATATTTCAATTATGCGTGGTACGCCGTTGATGCTGCAGCTTCTGGTTGTATTTTTCGGACCATATTACCTGTTTGGCATTTCACTGTCATACTCGTATCGTTTCTATGCAGTTATTATTGGTTTTGCATTAAATTATGCGGCATATTTTGCAGAAATTTACCGCGCCGGTATCGAAGCTGTTCCGGCAGGACAATATGAAGCCGCCGAGGTGCTGGGATATTCAAAGACACAGACCTTTGTACGTATTATATTCCCGCAGATGGTAAAGCGGGTGATGCCGCCTGTAACCAATGAAGTGATTACCCTGGTAAAGGATACATCGCTTGCCTTTGCACTGGCATACACAGAAATGTTTACGCTCGCAAAACAGGTTGCGGCAACGAATGCAAGCATTATGCCGCTGTTTGTAGCCGGTGTATTTTACTACATTTTCAACTTCTTAGTTGCATGGATTATGGAACAGATTGAAAAGAGCATGCAGTATTACAGATAAATTATAGATAACGTATCTGCGGATTGCCAAAAAGGCAGGCGGCAGGAAGCGTCTGCGGAAATGAGGAATTAAGATGAAATTATTAGAGATGAAGCATGTCGGCAAAAGTTTTGGCGAGCTTGAAGTATTAAAAGATATATCAATGGAAGTGGAAGAAGGCGAGGTTGTAGCAATTATCGGACCATCCGGCTCCGGAAAATCAACTCTGCTTCGCTGTGCAACCCTGCTTGAAACAATGGATAAGGGTGTTTTGAAATACTGTGGGGAAGCGGCAACGGATAATGCGGAGGGAGAAGCCACCCATTACGTATCCAGACAACAGCTGGCACAGTTAAAGAATAATTTTGGACTGGTTTTCCAGAATTTTAATCTGTTCCCGCATTATTCGGTTTTAAAAAATGTGACGGATGCGCCGATACATGTGCAGAAGCGTGACAGGGATGAAGTCTATAAAGAGGCAAGGGAGCTGCTTAGAAAAGTAGGACTTGCAGAAAAAGAAAACAGCTATCCGGGACAGTTATCCGGTGGACAGCAGCAGCGTGTGGCGATTGCCAGAGCGCTTGCCATGAATCCGAAAATGCTCTTTTTTGATGAGCCGACTTCGGCACTGGATCCGGAAATTACAGCCGGTATCTTAAAGGTACTGCGTGAGCTGGCACAGGAAAAAATGACGATGGTGATTGTAACGCATGAAATCGCATTTGCAAGGAAAGTGGCAGACCGTGTTATTTTTATGGACAGCGGTGTGATTGTCGAGCAGGGAAAGCCGGAAGATGTCATTGATAATCCGGATAATGAAAGAACAAAAGCATTTTTACAGAAGCTATCCTAATATGAATCGGAGGAATTATGGGTACAAAACCGGTAAGAATAGATAACAGAAAACGTGAAAAGGCACGCAGGCGCAGACAGACTGCCGCGGCGCGGGCGGCAGTGCTTGCAGCAGCGCTTGTGCTTGTGGCAGTGCTTGTAGTGGCTGGCATTATAAGACATCATAAAAAGACACAGACGGTGCAGAATGATACTTCTGCACAGACGGTATCACAGACAGAAAACGGTACAGATACTGTGCAGGGTCAGCAGACATCTCAGACAGAAGCAGCCGGAGAAACACTTGCAGGCACACAGGTACAGAGTGTGACGGCAAAGGGCTATGCCATTCAGGTGGTAGACGGTGTGACGTATATCGGCGGCGTGATGATTGCCAATAAGTCTTATTCCCTGCCGGAAAGCTATGCACCGGGTGATTTGCTGCCGGAAGTCAAAGAAGCCTTTGCAGTCATGCAGAAAGCCGCTGCCGCACAGGGCTTAAATATTTACATTTCTTCAGGTTACCGCTCATACAGCCGTCAGCAGACACTGTATAACAATTATGTAAAGAGTGATGGAAAGGCACTGGCAGATACGTATTCGTCAAGACCGGGATATTCGGAACACCAGACGGGACTCTGCTTTGATTTAAATACGATTGATGATTCCTTTGGTAATACGAAGGAAAGTGCATGGCTGGAACAGCATGCACAGGAGTACGGATTTATTATCCGTTTTCCAAAGGGAAAAGATGCACAGACCGGCTATCAGTATGAGCCGTGGCACCTGCGTTACTTAGGCATTGACATGGCAACAAAGGTGTATAACAGTGGACTTTCACTGGAAGAATATTTAGGAATTACGTCAGAGTATGCCGACTAGTGTGAAAAATCCATAAATGAAAGATTTTTCACACAGCAATTTGTTTCCGAGTGAAAACAAATTGCCTAATGGCAGATGAGAAATCGCTCAGAATAGGAGTAGTATAATGAAGCTTTTTGTATACAGTATGAGAGAATATGATGAACTGGCCTTTTTTGAGAAGTTCTGTGGGGAATACGGTGTGGAATTCGGGTATACGACACAGACACCGTGCCTTGAAAATGTAGAGCTTGCAAAGGGCTATGATGTTGTGGATATTATCACGACAATTATGGATAAGCCGATGATTGATGCGTTTTATGCGGCGGGAATCCGCTGTATTTCATCAAGAACGATTGGGTATGACCATATAGATACGGAATATGCCCATACGCTTGGCATGGGTGTGACTCATGTAACTTACAATCCGGCGAGTGTGGCGGATTATACCATTATGTTAATGCTGATGGGGTGCCGTAAGGCAAAGCACATTATGGAACGTGCCGCGATTCAGGATTATACGCTCAAAGGAAAAATCGGCAGGGAGTTCAGCGACTGTACGGTTGGTGTAATTGGTACGGGACGCATCGGAAAAACGGTGATTGACCATCTTGGCGGTTTTGGCTGTAAAATGCTTGCTTATGATATTTACGAGCAGGAAGCAGTAAGGGAAAAGGCAGAATACGTAAGCCTTGACAGACTGATTCGGGAAAGTGATATTATTACACTGCACGCACCGGCAACAGATGATAATTATCACATGATTGATACGCAGGCAATTCAGAAAATGAAGGACGGTGTCATTATAATCAATTGTGCGAGAGGTGCGCTGATTGACACGGATGCTTTAATTGAAGGCATTGAAAATGGAAAAGTTGGTTTTGCGGGGTTAGATGTTGTGGAACATGAGAGCGGACTGTATTATTTTAACCGTATGGGTGAACCGCTTGGCAATCCAAAGCTAGCAATCCTGCGTTCCTATTCCAATGTCGTTGTAACACCGCATACCGCATTTTACACGGATGAAGCCGTATCCAATATGGCAGAAAATTCGATTATCGGAGCAATGAAATTTATCAGCGGGGAACACAGCAGTTTTGAAGTCAGGTGATGGCAGATGAGAAATTGCCTGCGCTTGGCATATTTTCATAAAATACGGCTTGAGTACCGGTGTCGAATATTGTATACTAAAGTAAATTGTAAAAAATGGAGGATATAAAGAAAATGCAGGAATTTAAACCATTCAAAGAAGGAAAAGTAAGAGAAGTTTACGATATCGGAGAGAATCTTATTCTTGTGGCAACAGACAGAATATCAGCATTCGACCACATTTTAAAGAATAAGATTACAGATAAGGGTGCAATCTTAACACAGATGTCAAAGTTCTGGTTTGATTACACAAAGGATATTGTAAAGAATCATATGGTTTCTGTAGATGTAAAAGATATGCCGGAATTTTTCCAGTCAGAAAAATACGACGGAAACAGCATGCTGTGCAAGAAGCTGGAAATGCTCCCGATTGAATGTATCGTGCGTGGATACATTACAGGCAGTGGCTGGGAAAGCTA
>ERZ780190.2184-NODE-2184-length-15396-cov-10.172283_pt1 | contig 15396 bp, 10 predicted proteins | sample MGYA00510980_ERZ780190 | MGnify/ENA primary metagenome ERZ780190 (study PRJEB29588, sample SAMEA1972188) | human gut metagenome | biome: human gut; feature: human-associated habitat; material: faeces | place: Denmark | collected 2008/2010 ... | reverse complement strand
ACATATCCGATACCCGCCGTATACGCGGCGGTATATTAATATTCCCATATTATCCCACTGTGATCTTCTCCTGGGGGAATTTTGTCATACTCGGCCGCATACCGGACAGTGCTGCAAATACCAGCGTCAGGCCGCCTACGCGTCCACAGTACATTAAAACAATCAATACCAGTCTTGCAGCCGCTCCCAGGGTCGGTGTCACACCCAGTGTCAAACCTACGGTTGCAATAGCAGAACCGGCCTCAAACAAACTTGTGAGCACAGGCAGTCCTTCTGCATAGCATAAAAACAGTCCGCCCACTGTACAAAGCACCATATACATCAGCATAACTACTGCCGCATACCGCACGGTTTCCGTTGGAATACGTCTGCCAAAACACTGGGCGTCTTCTTTTCTGCGAAATACAGCCGCCGTTGAAAGCAGTAAAACTGCAATGGTAGTCATTTTCATACCGCCTGCGGTAGATCCCGGCGCACCGCCGATCAGCATTAACATGACCATTAAAAACAGTCCGCCTTCGCTCATCTGCCCGAAATCTGCTGTATTAAACCCAGCAGTTCTTGGTGTTACCGCCTGAAACAGGGATAACCAGAACCGTTCCAGTCCATTTCCCCACTGGGATCCGTGAAACTCCCCAAAATAGAAAATAACCGTAGGTACGATCACCAGTATCAGATCTGTTACCAGTATTACCTTGCTCTGCATCCTGTATTTTTTAAACTGCAGCTTATTTGTCTTTATATCTTCCCAGGTGAGAAATCCCAGACCGCCGATCAGTATGAGCAATACAATAACTGCATTTACAAGCCCGTTTCCAGCATAATAAGTCAGTGACGAGTACTGCTGTCTGACTCCCATCAGATCAAAGCCTGCGTTGCAGAAAGCAGAAATGGAATGAAAAACACCATACCAGATCCCTTTTCCCACTCCAAAGTCCTTTATAAACACAGGTGCCAGCAAAATAGCTCCTAGCAGTTCGATCAGCGCGATACCTTTCAGGAAAAAGCCTGTAAAACGGACAATGCCGCCTACCTGTGGTGCTGAGATCGACTCCTGCATCAGGCTTCTCTGCATCAGACCGATCTTCTTCCCTGAAACCATGGCTACTGCAATGGTAATGGTCACAACGCCCATTCCTCCGATCTGGATCAGCAGCAGGATCACCACCTGTCCAAAACAGCTCCAGTACGTAGCTGTATCATGGACGATCAGCCCTGTCACACAGGTAGCCGATGTAGCTGTAAATAACGCATCCAGAAATGGCGCGCTTCCCGGCTCCCTGGATGCAAAAGGCAGCATTAAAAGCAGTGTTCCCACTAATATAACTGCCAAAAAGCCAAATATAATGATCTGAAAAGAAGATAAGCTCTTCTTTTTTTGAAATAATTCCATTTTCCCTCCTGTAACAGCCCTTTTACCAGCAATGTCATTTCATTATGACATAATCCCCTCAAAGTTTCTATTAAAAATACAACGCTTCGTATAAAGATTGTATAAAGAATTTATCTTAGATTTTTCTAAAAGTCCCCGCTCTTATCCATATCCGGCAGTTCCATTGCCTGTTGGTCTGAAGGCGCACAGCCAAACATCTTCCGGTACGCCCGGAAGAAGCTGGAATAATCTCCAAATCCGGCTTTAAGTGCTGCCTCTGCAGCCGGTGTTCCCCCGGCCAGTTCTTTTCTTGCAATCGTCATCCTTTTATATAAAATGTATCTGGCTACCGTAGTGCCTGCCGCACGCTTAAAGATAGCAGTCAGATGATTTTTACTCATATAAAATTTTTCTGCCAGTCCTTCTAATGTGAAATGCTCCGTCAGGTGCTCATTAATGTAACGCAGGATCTCCTGGGCTACATCTTCCTTCCCCGGTCCGCGACCTACCCCCTTTTCATACATTGCAGATAGATAGGTCAAAAACGATACGATCCGTGCGCGAATTGCAATATCCTGCAGTTCCCTGCTATAAGATCCACATTCTTCCAAGGAATTAAAATACCATTCTGCCCGGAACTGTTCTTCCATATACCACCAGCTTTTTCCAAGAATTCCCAAAAGCAGCTGTTTTTCCTTTTCCGTCAGAAGTTCCGGCACAAAGTGCAGCCGGATCCTGTGGTACTCGCTTCCGTCCAGCACCCGCAGCCCATGAAAGCAGTTTGGCGGAATGATCAGGAGACTTCCAGGCTTTGGTACATAAGAAGTCCCCTCCAGAAAGTACTCCACATTCCCTTTTACCATGTAATAGATCTCATAACTGTTGTGGCAGTGCATCTTATACTCCATATCCGCCTCATCACTGCGGGTATGGGCATACACCACCTGACTTGTTTTAAAACTGTCTTCCTGATACATGATCTCCCTCTTTTTATTGCATGATACCGGGTCCCAGGTTCAAAAATCCTCCTGCAAACAGGCTTGCACCGGATTTCCAGCCTTTTGCCCCTAGTATCCATTGTATCAAAGTTTGTTCGATTTGCAATATTCTTTACGCACATTACAATGGTTTTTACAATGTATCGGATATATAATAGGCAACGTAAACAAGAGAAAACCGAAAGGGCCCTCCCCCTTTCACACAAACATTTTATCCCCCCTTTATACACATATGTATACAGAAAAGACCAGGTATCCCCAGTACCTGGTCTTTTCGTTTTGTTAAAGTATCATCTGGAACAAAAGCACCATAAGCGGCATCGTCACAATAGAAAACAATGTAGTCATAACATTGATGGCGCTGGCATATTGGGAGTCGTTTCCATATACCTGGCACATCTGGGTGATCGTTGAAGCAGAGGGTGTGATCACTGCCAGAAATACGATCAGCAGCAATTTCTTTCCGTCAGGACTTCCATTTACAAGACCACTGACCTTTAAAAGGAGCAACGCCACCGCCGGTACTGCGATCAGCCTTAAAAATGTAATAAAATAAACTCTTCCATTTGTAAAAATATCTTTCAGGCTCATCTCTGCGATCAGCATTCCCGTTACCATCATACTGGCCGGTCCGATCATGCTTCCCACAGAGCCAAAAGTCTGGTTTAAGATCTGGGGCAGGCGGATCTTTGTGAAAAACAGGAACACGCCTGCAAATACAGCGACCATATTAATATTTAACAATATCTTTTTCCAGTCGATCTTACTCTGCCTGCTTAAGACCCATTTTCCATGACTCCACACAAACACGATCTGCACACTCATAAACACGCAGCCATACAGTACCCATTCCTGCCCCAGGACAAAGGTCACGATGGGCATGATCAGATTTCCTGCATTGGAATAATACACAGATGCCTTTTCAACCTCATTTAAGCCCATTCGACCTGCGCCCCATACAATGATAAGTAATAGCACCTGAAGCATTACAGAGGCTGCGAAGGCCAGTAAAAGGCCCTGTACCTTCTCACTGGTATAATCCACCTGGAACGCATTGATGATAACGCAGGGAATGATCAGATACAGCACGATCTTTGAAATAACCTTGCTGTCCTCTCCCTTCAAAAGCCTTGCCTTTACGATCACATAGCCCATAAATATCATTAAAAACAACTCTGTGATCTGCTGCATCAAAAGTAAACTGATCTCCATAGTAAAACCTTTCCGAAAACATATGCATGATAACAAAAAGATCCTGCACACAGACTGTTTATAGCCATGTGCAGGATCTGGAATTTTAAATTACTTTATTTTTTAGACAATACCCTGAGCGATCATAGCTTCTACTACCTTCTCAAATCCGGCAATATTTGCACCTGCTACATAGTTTCCAGGTACTCCGTATCTTTCAGCTGCATCTGCTGCCTTTGCGAAGATGTCGATCATGATCTTGTGCAGTCTCTCATCAACTTCTTCAAAGGTCCAGGACAGTCTTAAGGAGTTCTGGCTCTGCTCCAGACCGGAAGTAGCAACGCCACCAGCGTTAGCTGCCTTACCAGGCATGAACAAGATCTTCTTCTCAACGAACAGGTCAGTAGCTTCTCTTGTGGAAGGCATGTTAGCACCTTCAGCAACTGCGAAGCAGCCATTTGCTAAAAGAGCCTTAGCATCATCTAAGTTCAGCTCGTTCTGGGTTGCGCATGGAAGTGCGATATCGCAAGGAATGGTCCAGATGCCCTTGCCTTCTGTATAAACAGCGGTAGGAAAAGCATCTGCGTACTCTTTGATACGTCCTCTGCGTACTTCCTTGATCTCCTTAACAACATCTAACTTGATGCCGTCTGCATCGTAGATATAGCCGTTGGAATCGCTCATTGCTACAACCTTTGCGCCATACTGCTGAGCCTTCTCAACTGCGTAGATAGCAACATTACCGGAACCGGAAACCAGAACAGTCTTTCCTGCGATCTCCTTGCCGTTGTGCTTTAACATCTCGTCTAACATGTATACAAGGCCATATCCTGTTGCCTGGGTTCTTGCTAAAGAACCACCGAAGGTTAAGCCCTTACCAGTTAAAACGCCTTCATATAAACCAGTCATTCTCTTGTACTGGCCAAACAGGTAGCCGATCTCTCTGCCGCCTACACCGATATCACCTGCTGGAACGTCTGTATCCTTTCCAATGTGACGGTACAGCTCTGTCATAAAGCTCTGGCAGAATGCCATAACTTCGCGGTCAGATTTGCCCTTAGGATCAAAGTTGGAACCGCCTTTGCCGCCGCCCATAGGAAGACCAGTCAGAGAGTTCTTCAAAGTCTGCTCGAAACCTAAGAACTTTAAGATGCCCTGGTTTACAGATGGATGGAAACGAAGTCCGCCCTTGTACGGTCCGATTGCACTGTTGAACTGTACACGGTAACCCTTGTTTACCTGAACCTTTCCATTGTCATCTACCCACGGTACGCGGAAAGAAACAATACGTTCTGGCTCAGTGAAACGCTCCAGGATACCAGCTTTGCGGTACTTCTCCTCATTTGCATCAATAACCAGTCTTAAAGAATCCAGAACCTCTTTTACGGCCTGGTGGAATTCAGGTTCACCTGGATTCTGTGCAACTACTCTCTCGTAAATTTCATCAACGTAAGACATTTGAATACCCTCCTTGGTTTTTATTAAATTTTTTGGAATATCGGCTCTATGGGGGGACCGGCTTCCCAGGGGATACTTGCTTTATTAAGCAGGCACTTTAGGAAAAGTATAGCAAGTTAATTTGCTAAAGTCAAGAAACAATTACATATTAAACCCATACGAAAATGCTTATTAAATATATAACTCCAAGTTATAAAAAAGCACCCTCCTTTGTATTCTTAAGAATCTGCACTTTTTCTTCTTCTGTCAGCCCAACCAGTTTCTTAAGATATTCAAACTCCTTCTTAAGCTCTGTACGGCAAATGGCCATATCATCGGTGCACACAGCTACCCTGATCCCCTGGCTTAAATATTCTCTTAAAGGATAAACTTTCATATCCGGGATCGCCTTGGTAATCCGGTTGCTGGTTGGACACATTTCCAAGAAAATGCCCTTTTCACGGATCATGCGCACAACAGCCGGATCCTCATAGCTTCTCACTCCATGTCCGATCCTTGCTGCACCCATTTCAATGGCACAGGCTACCTCTGCTGCTCCGCCGGCCTCACCTGCATGGATGGTAAATGGAATGTTCCTGTCAGCAGCCTTCTTAAACAGCTCTTTATATTTATAAGTAGGATAAAGAGCCTCTGCTCCCGCTAAGTCCATGGCTGCCACACCATAACCTTTCCTTCCGTCTGCCAGAATACGCTTCTTTACATACTCCCCGGTCAGCTCCATGGTTTCTTCGTTTGCCCTTTCATTTCCATTGCCACGCATACAGCAAAGGATCAGATTACATGGCAGTGTGGAGCGTTTAAGACCGTCCAGAGCCGCTTCTATGACCTGTGCCTGAGATAATCCACCCTGACAGTGCAGCTGAGGTGCAAAACGCAGTTCTGCGTAGGAAAGGCCTTCTGCCTTTAACTCTTCCTGTACCAGATATATCGCCTCACTAATACCTTCCTTTGTCTGCAAAAGTTTCAACGGCAGATCAAAACACTGCAAAAATTCATTTAAGCTCTGGCAGTCTTCCCCTACAGACAATGCATTGTTTAACTGCTCTCCCTCATATGGCAGTTCTATCCCCTGAAGTGCCGCCAGCTTTTTGGCGATCCGGGGTGTAATGGCACCGTCTAAATGAAGATGCAGTTCCCCATAGCCTGTTTCCTGATCTTCCATTTCCATCGTTTCCTTTAAATCTATTTCCATCTGTAATCCCCTTTCGCAGAATGTTTCACGTGAAACATTTCTTACCCTTCTTGTTTTTTACCAACAGTATAGCTGATTTTTCCGGAAAACACCAGATTTCGTTTGTATGATCCAGTCCCCAATACTCACAAACACAATTTCTCATAAACTCCCAAACGCGAACAGACCGCCTGCCCCGAAAGGCCGACGGTCTGCTCCAAACACAAAGGATAAAGGTTTTACCCACAATGGGTTCGATTTATATTTAATGATTATTTTCCGTAGTAAGCTCTTAAGTACATTTCCTTGATCTCGCTCATCAGAGGATATCTTGGGTTAGCACCGGTGCACTGGTCATCGAATGCCTGCTCTACCATGTCATCCAGTCTGTCTAAGAAATCTTTCTCATCAATTCCGTATGCCTGGATAGAGGACTTAACACCAACCTGCTTCTTCAGGTCTTCGATCTTCTCCATCAGCTTCTTAACTGCCTCAGCATCATCCTTCGCCTGGATGCCTACGAAACGAGCGCACTCTGCGTATCTTGCCTGGGTATGTGGATACTGATACTGGGAGAAGGTTCCCATCTTGCGTGGGTTCTCAGCAGCGTTAAACTCAATTACCAGGTTTAATAACAGTGCATTTGCAAGTCCATGTGGCAGGTGATGGAATGCACCTAATTTATGTGCCATAGAGTGGCAAACACCTAAGAATGCATTTGCAAATGCCATACCAGCCATGCAGGAAGCGTCTGCCATCTTCTGACGTGCTTCTACATTTCCAGGCTCATTGTAAGCAGTTGGAAGATATTCAAATACATTCTTCATAGCCTTTAATGCAAGACCGTCTGTATAGTCTGTAGCCATAACAGAAGCATATGCTTCCAGAGCGTGTACCAGAACGTCCAGACCGGATGCGCTGGTCAGTCCCTTAGGCTGGCTCATCATATTGTCAGTATCTACAATTGCCATCTTAGGCAGCAGCTGGTAGTCAGCTAACGGATACTTAACACCGGTGTTCTGATCAGTGATAACTGCGAATGGTGTAACCTCAGAACCAGTACCGGAAGAGGTAGGAACTGCTACAAAGTATGCCTTCTCGCCCATGGTTGGGAAGGTATATACACGCTTACGGATATCAATGAAACGCATTGCCATATCCATGAAGTCTGCTTCTGGATGCTCATAGAGAACCCACATGATCTTGCCGGCATCCATTGCGGAACCGCCGCCCATTGCGATGATCACATCCGGCTCAAATTCTCTCATCAGCTTTGCGCCAGCCTGTGCATTTGCCAAGGTTGGGTCTGGCTGTACATCAGAGAATACAGTGTAAGTAATTCCCATTTCATTTAAACGGTCAGTGATAACATGTGTATATCCATTCTTGTACAGGAAAGAGTCTGTTACGATGAAGGCTCTCTTCTTGCCCATAACGTCCTTTAATTCCTTCAGTGCTACAGGCAGACAGCCCTTCTTAAAGTAAACCTTCTCAGGTGCTCTGAACCACAGCATGTTCTCTCTCCTCTCAGCAACAGTCTTGATATTTAACAGGTGCTTTACACCAACGTTCTCAGATACGGAGTTTCCGCCCCAGGAACCGCAACCTAATGTCAGGGATGGTGTCAGCTTGAAGTTATATAAGTCACCGATACCGCCGTGGGAAGAAGGTGTATTGATCAGGATACGGCAGGTCTTCATGCGCTCTGCATGCTTCATGATCTTCTCAGTTTCATTTACATTGATGTACAGAGAAGAAGTATGGCCGTAACCGCCGTCAGCTACCAGACGCTCTGCCTTATCCAGTGCCTCGTCAAAGGTCTTTGCCTTGTACATTGCAAGTACTGGGGACAGTTTCTCATGTGCGAACTCTTCGCTGATATCTACGGACTCAACTTCGCCGATAAGGATCTTGGTATCTACAGGAACTTCTACACCAGCCAGCTTTGCAATGGTGTATGCAGACTGTCCAACGATCTTTGCATTTAAGGCACCGTTGATCAGGATGGTCTTTCTTACCTTTTCGATCTCACCTGGTTTTAAGAAGTAGCAGCCTCTGTATTCAAATTCTTTCTTGGCAGCTTCATATACAGGCTCCAGAATGGTTACAGACTGTTCAGAAGCACAGATCATACCATTATCAAATGTCTTAGAATGGATAATGGAGTTAACTGCCATACGAACATCTGCAGTGTCATCAATGATAACTGGTGTGTTTCCGGCACCTACGCCAAGTGCAGGTTTTCCAGAAGAATAAGCTGCTTTAACCATTCCAGGACCACCGGTTGCCAGGATAATGTCTGCATCTCTCATAACTTCGTTTGTTAAGTCAAGAGATGGAACATCGATCCAGCCGATGATGCCTTCTGGTGCTCCAGCTGCAACTGCTGCATCCAGAACTACCTTTGCTGCTGCAATGGTGCTCTTTTTAGCTCTTGGATGTGGGGAAATGATGATCGCATTTCTGGTCTTTAAGGAGATCAATGTCTTAAAAATCGCAGTTGATGTTGGATTGGTAGTTGGGATAACTGCTGCAACCAGACCGATCGGCTCTGCGATCTTCTTAATTCCATATTCCTTATCTTCTTCGATCACACCAACTGTTTTGGTGTTCTTGTATGCATTGTAAATGTACTCTGCTGCGTAGTTGTTTTTGATGACCTTATCTTCTACGATACCCATTCCGGTCTCTTCTACTGCCATTTTTGCCAGCGGGATACGCATCTTGTTTGCTGCGCTTGCTGCTGCGAAGAAGATCTTATCAACCTGCTCCTGTGTGTAGGTTGCAAATACTTTCTGAGCTTCACGCATTGCTGCCATTTTTGCATTTAAGCCTTCTACGCTGTCAATGATCTCCGGAACAACCTGTTCTGCTTTCTTTGCCATTTCCATTTCCTCCATAATTCCCTTTGTGTTTGTGTTACTTTGTAATGCCTTGTGTTTGTTATCGTTTTAATGTGCTTGTTTTCATGTTATGTTGTGTCGATTGCTTTGTTTCTTTCGTTAATTAATTATCAATCTCACATTAGGCATTATATCGTATTGTTAAAAAAATGTCAACTATGTTTTTTAATAAAAACAAGGAAGTTCCTTCCTCATTTTTACGAGATCATCAATAAATGAATAGGAACTTGCTTGTATCAGGTGGGTGAAAACCCGCCTGATAAGCTGCAGAGCAGCTTTTTTATTATGAGCAGGTAGCGAAAGCGGATTGCGAATATATCCTTTGATACAATACTTACAGAACCTGCCACTGGCAGCTTCTTCCAGATGCATGGCAACAAAAAAACGCCTGGAACAAGGGATTGCATAATGCATTTCCTGTTTTTGTCCAGACGTTTCTCTGTTTTAACCTTCTTTTATCCGGTTATTTATTGTTTTTATTTTAACACAATCTGCATTTCTGTCCTGTTTTATCACAGATAACAGAACATTTTCCTACAGATATTTCTTCAGATCTTCTACTCTGTCTAACTTCTCCCACGGAAGATCTACATCATGACGGCCAAAATGACCATAAGCAGCGGTCTGCTTGTAGATCGGGCGGCGCAGATCAAGCATCTTGATGATGCCAGCTGGACGCAGGTCAAAGTTTTCACGGATGATCTCAACTAACTTCTCGTTGCTTACCTTTCCCGTTCCGAAGGTATCTACCATGATGGAAGTTGGATGAGCAACACCGATGGCATAAGACAGCTGGATCTCGCACTTGTCAGCAAGTCCTGCTGCTACGATATTCTTTGCAACGTAACGTGCTGCGTATGCTGCGGAACGGTCTACCTTGGTGCAGTCCTTTCCGGAGAATGCGCCGCCGCCGTGACGAGCGTAACCACCGTAGGTGTCTACGATGATCTTACGGCCGGTCAGACCACTGTCTCCGTGAGGTCCGCCAATAACGAAACGGCCGGTTGGGTTGATAAAGAACTTGGTATTCTCGTCTACCATATCAGCCGGGATGATCTCGTCAAATACATACTTCTTAATATCCTCATGGATCTGCTCCTGGGATACATTCTCATCATGCTGAGTAGAAAGAACAACTGCATCCAGACGTACTGGCTTGTCATTCTCATCATATTCTACAGTAACCTGGGTCTTTCCATCTGGACGAAGGTACTTTAAGGTACCGTTCTTTCTTACTTCTGTAAGGCGTCTTGCCAGCTTGTGAGCCATAGAAATAGGATAAGGCATATATTCTTCTGTCTCATTGCTTGCAAAACCGAACATCATACCCTGGTCACCAGCACCGATCGCGTCTAACTCTTCCTCAGTCATGTGCTTTTCACCAGCCTGCTTTGCCTCTAATGCCTTGTCAACGCCAAGAGCAATATCAGCAGACTGCTCATCAATTGCAGTTAAAACACCGCAGGTATCGCAGTCAAAACCATATTTTGCACGGTCATATCCAATCTCACGGATAGTCTCACGAACAATCTTCTGGATATCTACATAAGCCTTGGTAGTGATCTCACCCATTACCATTACAAGTCCTGTAGTGGTAGCTGTTTCACATGCAACACGGCTCATTGGATCCTGTTCCATTAATGCATCAAGAATGGCATCGGAAATGGCATCGCACATTTTGTCTGGATGGCCTTCAGTTACAGATTCGGAAGTAAATAATCTTCTTTCCATTTGTTCTCCTTTTTCGTTTTTGTTATATTGTTATCTTAGTTTGCTTTGTTGACCCGTTACCCGCTAAAGCGGGCACTGCATTTCGTGAACAGCGAACGACCTCTGGCGCGCTCCCATATGCAATGGCAAGAAAAAAGTCCGCAGCAATTGCGGACTTGAAAATAGCAGATCTTCAAATCCTCTTATTGCTCGATCAAGCAGTTTTCCGGAATTTCCGTACTCGTCTGCTCCTCGCTCAGGCTGGCACCTTCCGGCCCTTTCGCATGTGCATCTTGCTTTCACATACTCAACCGGGGTTGCCGTGACTTCGCAGGTCCTTTGTACCTCCATCACTCTGAATAAGGGATATATACGAACTTTTTAATTGTAAATCTAAACGGATTACCTCACATATCTTAATGGATTTGCGCAGGTATGTCAATATCTATTTTTCTCAATCAGCCTACACGCAACTTAAATTTCTGCACTTCGCGCTCAGAATCCACCTTTTCGATCACAGCTCCAAGAGCCTGAAGCTTTTCTTCAAAGCACTCATAACCTCTCTGGATATAGCCAATCTCATCTACTGTGGTATAGCCTTCAGCAGCCAGTCCTGCGATCACTAAGGCAGCACCTGCACGAAGGTCTGGAGCATTTACCTGAGCACCTGTAAAGCCTGCAACGCCATCAATGACAGCTACATTGCCTTCTACCTTAATATGGCTTCCCATACGTGCCAGCTCGTCCACGTATTTGAAACGGTTCTCAAAAATACTCTCCGTTACCATACTGGTTCCATTTGCAAGCGCAAGTGTAACAGCCATCTGAGGCTGCATATCCGTCGGAAATCCAGGATAAGGCAGAGTCTTGATGTCTGTATGTCTCTGTACCGGTTTTCCTACCACACGGACTGCATCATCAAATTCAATCACTTCACAGCCGATCTCAATGAGCTTGGCAGAAATAGCTTCCAGATGCTTCGGGATCACATTTTTCACCATGATATCCCCTCTGGTTGCTGCTGCAGCACACATAAAAGTACCTGCTTCGATCTGATCCGGGATAATAGAATACTCGGTTCCATGAAGCTTGCCTACGCCACGGATACGGATAGTATCTGTACCAGCACCTTTAATATTGGCTCCCATACTGTTTAAGAAGTTGGCTACGTCTACGATATGAGGCTCTTTTGCCGCATTCTCCAGAATAGTCTGGCCTTCTGCCATAGCTGCTGCCATCATAATGTTGATAGTCGCACCTACAGAAACCACATCCAGATAGATATGGCTTGCTACCAGATCAATGGCATGGGCGATCACTGCGCCGCATTCAATCTGTACATCCGCTCCCAGCGCGCGGAAACCTTTAATATGCTGGTCGATGGGACGGCTTCCAATGTTGCATCCGCCTGGAAGCGGTACCTGAGCGCTCTTATATTTTCCCAGCAAGGCGCCGATAAAATAATAAGATGCGCGGATACGGCGGATATATTCATCATCAACGGACACTTCTTTAATACCGCTGCCGTTGATTTTTACTGTATGACGGTCAATACGATCTACTCTTGCACCGATCTCCTGGATAGCTTCCAGCATTACATTGATATCTCTTACATCTGGAAGGTTATCGATCAGTACATCATCATCCGTCATGATCGAGGCGGCAAGAATACCTAACGCAGCATTCTTGGCACCGCTGATGGTTACATCACCCACTAACGGATTACCGCCTTTTATAATATATTGTTCCATTACACACCTCTGTTGCTTAATGTACTCCCAAAATCTTTTTGTGCTTTATTTTGCAAGAAGATTTCGAGAGTACATCTTATTCAATCCTTACAGCAAATTCTTCTAATGGGACTTAAGAATTCCCTAAAACTTCGTTCACAATTTATTTACATCCATTAGATTATACCATAAGAATGGAATTTGTAAAGTGTGTGCTTTTTTATTCCACTTTCAGACCGCACAAAAAGCTGTTATTTGCTCCTGAAAAATAGACAGCCCCATCTCCCAGTCCCATCTTGGAGATCTCCTGTGTTGCCGGATCATAAATATTTACATTGTACTGGTCGTATCCATATAAAAGCAGATAGGAACCATCCGGTCTGCATGCCACCACCGGTATTCCCTTATCAATAAAATACAACACCTGATTTACATTACAGCCGGACCCATCTAATGTCATAAGTCCGCCATCTCTCAGCTTATTTTCACCTAAGCTGTCCATATAAGATAATAACTCTCTTGCCTGTCCGGCCGGATCTTTCAGGCTGCGGATCGGCTTCTTATTAATACGATCCCAGATCAGATGCTGATTTTGATCTGTTACATAGCCCATTTTTTCATAGGCTGTATTCACTGCTTCACTGAAATTTTTAAAGGCTCCCAGGTATCTTCCACCGCCATAAGCATAGAAAATAAGGTCCGTATCCTCAAGATTATTCTGTCTGCCAGACAACTCCAACGTACTGGTATTTTCATAAGAAAATGCCTTTGGTACCTCTGTTTTCACAGAAGAAGCCTTTATTTCTCCATCTGTCTGTACAAAATAGACCCTGCCTTTGTCCTGGGACGCATACCATCCAAGCCCTTCAAAAGGATCCTTATCTACTTTTTCATTGCAAACAATGGTGTCCTCATCCTGGTAAGCATACTGCCCATCTCCTATTTTCACCAGTCGTTTTAAATGGATTCTTCCATCTTCTGCCGTTACATCTGATATATAGATACCCGGCTTTTTATATTCGCTCTGAATGTTCATCTCATTATCAGCAATATACAAGGCGTACATAGGAAGTTCTTTTACAATTCCATTTACTGACCACAGATCACTTTCATGTCCGAAACCATAGATCAGATCACTTCCTACAAAACCAAGAGCCCTTACATAATCTCCTGATGGAGCTGTAATATCCTGTTTCTGTGCTGTATTAAAATCCATAACATGAAGCATTTCCGACTGATATGCATTATTTCCTTCCTGCCATGCCATACGGCTTCCATCTGCACTGACTGCAAAACTTCCCTGGCTCAGGCCATACGCTACAGTAACCGACTCATTGCTGTTCAGGTCAATTCCTGTAACCTTTCCGTTAAGCAGCAGGTAGGTCATACCATCTTCTCCCAGATATGCCAGTGTGGTAATATCAGACTCTAACTGGTCATATCCTTCTGAAACAGGCACAAAGAATTTTTCCTGTACTGTATGACTGTCTTCATCATAATGGTAAAATACCACTCCCATCTGCCCTTCATAGGTTCCCCGGTTCATATAGCCATATACAAGAAAATCAACATCTCCTTCATCTGAAGCTGCCAAAACTTTCACATTATGTTTCCCATAATCCGCTCTCACATCATCATTGGAGCCATCTGCGAAAGTAAACATGCAAAGGGCTTTTTTATCATGCTGATCATAGCGCCACAGATTTCCATTTACACGAAACAGGATATACCGGGAATTTTCGCTTTTCTGCGCCTTGATCTGCTTTGCATCCGAAATCCCCAGCAGGATCCTTTTTCCCGCAAAATTCTTCTGTTCCCCGTTAAACATTTCATTGGCATAACGGTTATAATTCATCAGGTAAATTCTCTTATCATTCCACTTCATAGTGAAATTATCTTCTGTCCGCACCAGGGAACGATTACCTATGCTGTCTGTGACCCACACATTATATTCTACCTGGACCTGCCCCATGATCCCATCGTACAGCTGCAATGTGATCTGCGGTTCTCCCTCCAGTTCTGTTTCCAATCCGTCCCAGGTAAGATGATCAAAACTTGCCTTGATACTTACATTGCCTAAAGAGCTGTTATCCTCTCCCGGATTGGTTTCCAGATAAGACACCAGTTCTTTCGCCTCATCGTAATTCAGACTTTTTCTGGTGAAATTTTCTGCCAGATCCAACATATCTCCTGCATGGTTGGTATCAGCCCACATAATGCGGGTATAATAATGGATCTCTTTTTCTGCTGTACTTACTGTAAGATCCAGCAAATAAGTTTCATTTTGTGTCAGCAGATTTTGAATAGGAAGCACTACCTGCAAACTTCCATTTTCTTCCTGCCAGTTATCAATCTCTGTCCGTTCGATCAAACGGTCCATTCCCAGATTGCGCACTTCGTAGCGGATCCCTGTGATTCCATTATCATATTCATCAATATGCAATGTCAGCTTTCTGTCCTCAGGAAGTACGGAAATACTCTCTCCTGCCACCTGGTTTCCCATATCCTGAATGTATCCATGAAGAGCATTGATCTCTTTTCCATCAAACTCTGTATACACCACAGGAAATTCAGGCGCATCCATTGAAGAATAAACAGCCTCTTCCTTTTGCATATTTTTTCTTGCAGCAAAGAAATACACAGCCACCGATGCGGCAAATACCATTGTAAGTATCCCTGCTGTCCGTATTATTTTTTTCATATCATTCAGTCCTTTAAACTCAGCCCATTTATACAGCCGCCTGTTTTGACGGTCCCTTTCATTTTATATAATAACCTGTGAAACTACAACTTAATCTTTTTTTAAGTACTAAAACTTCCCACACCAAAACAGGGCTTCGCACCTTGAAAATTCAATATTTCA
>ERZ780190.2179-NODE-2179-length-15437-cov-4.285268_pt1 | contig 15437 bp, 10 predicted proteins | sample MGYA00510980_ERZ780190 | MGnify/ENA primary metagenome ERZ780190 (study PRJEB29588, sample SAMEA1972188) | human gut metagenome | biome: human gut; feature: human-associated habitat; material: faeces | place: Denmark | collected 2008/2010 ... | reverse complement strand
CTGTGAAAACTAATTGCGGCAAGGCAATTGCTATAGTTTCTTCATGGCAGAACCCACAATATGGTGGCTGCAAAATATAATGAAACTATCGACATAATAAGCAATAAGTGACCAGATGGCAGCTTCGGATGTGAGAAGTTTGAATGAAAAATATATTTATATGGAATTACTGTGTTCTATGACGGGAATGGTTTGACATGAATATATCCGTAGGCATATAATAAAAAGTACGAGTAAGATGCGGCGAGACATAGAAATACTTACGTAGGCGGTATTTTGATATACGTTTTATGTGTAAACCGGGTGACCGGTATTGTGTATATATTTTCTCGTTGTAATAAAATCAAAGTATAGAGAGGTACATAATATGATAGCAAAAAAAATGGTGAAATTTGTTGAGGGAAGCTCGGTTACAAGAGCAATGTTTGAGGAAGGGAAGAAGATGGCGGTTGAGTTTGGCGCAGAGAACGTCTATGATTTCAGTCTTGGAAACCCAAGCGTAGAGCCACCAAAACAGGTTAAAGAAGCCATTATTGAGACATTGAATGAGGATGCACCGAATTTCGTGCATGGTTATATGAACAACTCCGGATACGAGGAAGTGCGCGAGAGAATTGCACAGTCCTTAAATCGCCGCTTTGACACAAAGTTTTCTCAGAATAATATCATTATGACAGTAGGTGCTGCAGGTGGTCTTAATGTTGCGCTTAAAACATTGTTAGATCCGGGCGATGAAGTAATCGCATTTGCACCATATTTTGGAGAATATCGTTCTTATACGAACAACTACGATGGTGTACTGGTAGAAATCTCACCGAATACCGTTGACTTCCAGCCAAAACTGGATGAATTTGAACAAAAGATCACACCAAAGACAAAAGCCGTTATCGTCAATAATCCGAACAACCCGACTGGTGTTGTATATTCCGAAGAGACGATCAAAAAGCTCGCCGCTATCATGGAGGCAAAGCAGAAAGAATTCGGAACAGACATCGTTCTGATCTCCGACGAGCCTTATCGTGAGCTGGCTTATGACGGAGTAGAAGTTCCGTATCTCACAAAATATTATGACAATACCGTAGTGGGATACTCCTACAGCAAATCATTGTCACTTCCGGGAGAACGTATCGGATACTTGGTTATTCCGGATGAATTAAAAGACAGTGAAGAAGTACTTTCCGCAGCCAATGTCGCAACACGTATCCTCGGATTTGTTAATGCACCGACACTGCAGCAGAAGGTAGTAGAAAAATGCCTGAATGAAAAGACAGACCTTTCTTTCTACAACAGAAACAGAGAAGATCTATATAACGGATTGAAAGAATGTGGATTTGAATGCATCAAACCACAGGGAGCATTCTATCTCTTTGTAAAATCACCGGTTGCAGATGAAAAAGAATTTTGTAATACCGCGAAGAAATACAATATTCTGATCGTTCCGGGAAGCTCTTTTGCATGCCCGGGGTATGTGCGGATTGCTTACTGCGTATCTTATGAGCAGATCGAGCGTTCCCTGCCGGCTTTTGAGGCAGTGGCAAAGGAATATGGAATTCCTGTTATTGCAGATGGAGGAATCAAATATTCCGGAGATATTACCAAGGCCATTGCAGCCGGTGCAAATGTCTGCATGATGGGAAGCATCTTCGCAGGATGCGATGAGAGCCCGGGAGATTTCGAACTGTTCCAGGGAAGAAAATACAAAGTATACCGTGGAATGGGATCCATCGCAGCCATGGAGAACGGAAGCAAAGACCGTTACTTCCAGACCGGCGCCAAGAAACTGGTTCCGGAAGGTGTGGAAGGCCGTGTAGCATACAAAGGCCTCGTAGAGGACACTGTATTCCAGCTGATCGGCGGACTTCGTTCCGGTATGGGCTACTGCGGAGCGAAAGATGTTGAGACCTTAAAGGAGACCGGAAAATTTGTGAAGATTTCCGCAGCATCCTTAAAAGAGTCCCATCCGCATGATATCCACATCACCAAAGAGGCTCCGAACTACAGCGTGGACGATAAATAAGAATAAAAAGTCGCAAAAGGCAGAAGGGGGAAAGGGCAGAAACTTTTCAGCTTCTGCCTTTTCAAATGAGGGGGCGCTTATTTGCAGCGGGGAGAGAACATATGGCACAGAAGAGACGGGGAAAAATGACAAGAAAACAGAGGCAGCGCCAGCTTCACCGCAGAATGTTTCTGACGGGAGTTCTGGTGGTGCTGATCTGCGTCGGCATTTACAGCGGCATCCGCCGTGTGACAAAAACGGCAAGTGATATCACGGCCGTTGACTATTCCGGTTCTGATTATGAGGACAACGATATCACCGACTGGACCGGCGCTCCGCCGATTGATGTGGAGCTTCTGACGCCGAACAGCTGGTCCAGACCGCAGACGAGGCTGAAAAAGGTGGACGGTATCGTTATTCACTACACCGCAAATCCGGGAAGCACGGCGATGCAGAACCGTGATTACTTTGAAAACCTGCCTGAGACGCAGGAGGCGCAGGCCAGCAGCCATTTCGTCGTCGGCATCGAGGGAGAAGTCGTTCAGTGTATCCCGACGAGTGAATGGTCGTATGCATCGAACCAGCGTAATTTTGATACAATCTCGATTGAATGCTGCCACCCGGATGACAGCGGTGAATTTACCGATGAGACATACAATTCTGTGGTCCAGCTCGCCGGTTTCTTATGCAAGCGGTTCAATCTGACTTCGGACGATGTGATCCGTCACTATGATGTAACCGAAAAGCTCTGCCCTCTGTACTACGTGGAGCATGAGGATGCCTGGATTCAGATGAAGGCAGATATTCAGGCGTATGCGGATTCACTTTCCTAAGAGCTGTTTTTAAGAAAAATGAAAAAATCCCCGTTGGGAAAATCAGTTTCAGGAGAAATGATTTTTCCAACGGGGATTTTTCTGTTATCCAATATTTTTAGTAATAGTAACGCCGTCTGCGCCGCTTTCTTTTTTTCGTATTTCCGCCGAGTGCAATCCAGCAGAACAGCCGTACAAACGTGATGCCGAAGAGAACGCCGATGCTGTCGATGCCGACGTCCTTTACCGACGGGCCGCGGTTGGCGACCATCGTCTGGTGGAACTCATCGCTCGCGGCAAAGGCGACACAGAGGATGCCGGCAAGAAATGTGAGCGCGAAGCCCCGCAGGCCGTAGACGTAGAGCGGAAGCGAAACACAGATTGCAAGCAGACAGTACTCTGTCATATGAGCCAGCTTCCGTACCGGGTACTGATACTCGTCAGCCAGTTCCTGGATCTTCTCATCATCCCATCCGCGGTCCATGACGTGGTCGATCGTGATGAAAATGCCGCGCGCCACTTTTTCACTGAGCTGTGAGGATTCCGTTCCGTTCTGGGAAGAGAAGGAGAAAATCAGCGACATCATCAGAATCGCCGGGATGAAGGAAAACGGTTTTAACAGTGCAATTACAATTCGATTCATAAAATACCTCCGGTAAAACAAAGCAGGTCAGACCGGAAACTTTTTATGCGGTATGCTCGCGGATTCTGGCAATCGCAGAAAAGATCAGGAATGCCAGCAGGTTCACGATTACGACCGTCGCTCCGGCAGGGGAGGACAGGAAAAACGAGAGGGACATGCCAAGAAGGAAGCATACCACGGAAAGAACCGCGGAGCAGATCACCACGCTCTGGAAGGTATGGCAGAGACGCATCGAGGTCAGTGCCGGGAAAATCAGCAGGCTGGAGATCAGAAGCGCGCCCATCATGCGCATGCCGAGAACGGTGGTGATGGCGGTTAAGAATGCCAGCAGCATGTTGTAAAATTCTGCGCGGACACCGGTTGCTTTGGCAAATGTCTCGTCGAAAGTGACGGCAAAAATACGGTTGTAATACAGGACGAACAGGATCAGCACGACGATGGAGAGCACCACGGAGAGAACAACGTCCTCATCACTCATCGCAAGGATGCTTCCGAACATGTAGTTGTTGACATCGGTGTTCATGCCGCTCGACCACGAAACCGTGATGACACCGATCGCAAGCGCAGAGCTTGAAATCAGGCCGATGGCGGCGTCGCCTTTGATCTTGCTGGATTCGTTCATGCGGAGCAGCAGAAAGGCGGCAAGCACGACGACAGGGATTGTGAAGGCAAGCGGAGCAAAACCGAGTGCCGTTGCAATTGCAAGAGAGCCGAATCCGACATGGGAGAGGCCGTCGCCGATCATGGAGTAGCGCTTTAATACGAGGCTGACGCCAAGCAGTGCGGCACACAAAGAGACGAGAATGCCGACCACAAGGGCACGCTGCATAAACGGATAAGAAAGCATTTTCAGCAGATTCGAAATCATAAGTCAGCACCTCCTAAAAACTGTTTTCCCGCCTCGGTTTTCAGATACTCGTCCATCGGACCGAAGAAGACCTGCTTCTGGTCGAGCTGGAGAATGTGCGTTGCGTCCGGCAGAATATTGCGGATATCGTGGGAAACCATGATGATTGTAACATTCTGCTCGCGGTTGATGCGGCGGATGAGCTGGTACATTTCGTTTGTCATGACCGGGTCAAGGCCAGTGACCGGCTCATCGAGGAGCAGCAGTTTCTTTGTGGCGCAAAGCGCACGAGCGAGAAGCACACGCTGCTGCTGGCCGCCGGAGAGATCACGGTAGCATCGTTTCTTTAATGGAAGGAGGTCGAGAAGCTCCATATTGCGGAGCGCGTCCTCTTTGTCTGCCTTTGTGTAAAACGGCGGGAAATGCGGGTGGTTCTGCCGGCCGGACAGCACGACTTCCCAGACGCTCGCCGGGAAATCCTTTTGTGCGGCGGTCTGCTGCGGCAGATAGCCGATCTCGCTTGGATGAAGCCCGTCGCCGGTTGTGATCGAGCCGGTGGACGGATTTTTTAAGTGAAGCAGTCCCTTGACCAGAGTACTTTTTCCGGAACCGTTCTCGCCCACAATACAGAGGTAGGAGCCGGCTTCCAGGGTAAAGTTGACATCGGTCAGGACCGGGATGCCCTCATAGGAGAAGGTGACATCACTGCAGGTAAGTAGAGCCATTAGTTCAGAGCCTCCTTTAGTGCGGCGACATTCTGTTCCATCAGGGAAAGATACGTGGCGCCGTTTTCGAAATCATCTTTGGATACGTTGTGACAGGAGTGAAGCAGCAGCTTTTTCGCGCCGGTCGCCTCACAGATGCAGTCCGTCATTTTTTCGTTGGACAGCTCGGTGTGGAAGACGACAGGAATCTGCTCTTCGTTGATCTTGTCAATTAAAAAAGAAAGTGTTTTGGCACTCGCCTCGGATTCCGAGGAGCAGCCGGGGAATGCCGCGTAATAGTCGAGGCCGTAGGCGTCCGCGAAATAGCGGAACGGAAAACGGTCGCCGAAAACGATGGTGTGGCGGCTGGCATTCGCTGTGACATCGGAAAATTCCTCATCGAGGGAGGTAAGCGAAGCGAGGTATGAAGCAGTGTTTGCCTGATAATCGTCCGCGTTTTCCGGGTCGAGGCGGCAGAGTGCATCGCAGAGCTTCTGGACAATCCGCATTGCATTTTTTGGTGAAGTCCAGACGTGCTCGTCCTGTTCGCCGTGGGATTCGTCTTCGTGATCGTGGGAATCCTCGTCGTGGTCCGTATCCTCGTCCTCATGATCGTGTGCGTGGCCGTGGGTCTCCATTCCCTCGACCGTTTCCTCGGCAACGGTGTCGACGCAGTCCATCAGCGTGACGACTTCTTTGTTCGAGGTATCGACGGAATCGAGAATCGTTTCCACCCAGGCATCGGAATCGCCGCCGACGTAGGCGAAGAGATCGCATTCGGAAACTGTGATCATATCGCCCGGTGTCGGCTCAAATGAGTGGCTTTCTGCGCCCGGGGAAAGTAGCATGTGGAGATCGAGGTGATCGCCGCCGATGGCACGCAGAAAATCGTACTGCGGAAAAATGGTCGCCACGGCGGAGAGTTTTTCGTTCTCTGTGGAATCCGCCGTTTCCTTTGCGGAACCTGCGCAGCCCGTCAGAAGAAGGAGCGCAGGAAGGAGGAGAAGGCGTAAATGTTTTCTGGAAAAAAACGTCATGATACTCCTTTCTGAAAGAAAATACGGAAGCATTGTGAAAAAGCTCCGTATCAGACCGTTCAGTAACAAATGCCGCAGGAGTGGGAAGCGGCAGACGGAGAGTGTAACCCTCCGAAAAAAGATCAGTTACCATCATATAGCAGGGGTGATTCATTTGTCAAGGAAAGACACAAAAAGCTGCGTCCGCCAGAAGCGGGGAAGCAGCTTTTTACAGATATTTGATACGTTTTGTGAAACCGGATTACGATACCCTGCGGAACTGTGCCTGGTAGAGCTGGTAGTACGCGCCCTGTTTTGCCATCAGTTCGTCGTGGGTTCCCTGCTCGAAAATCTTTCCGTGGTCGATCACGAAAATCCGGTCCGCATTTTTAATAGTAGAAAGACGGTGCGCAATGATGAACGAGGTACGGCCCTTCAACAGGCTTTCGATTCCCTGCTGCACCTGAATTTCTGTCTGTGTGTCGATGCTGGACGTCGCCTCGTCGAGAATCAGAATCCGCGGATCGGACACCATCGTTCTGGCAAAGGCGAGAAGCTGGCGCTGGCCGTTGGAAAGACGGGCACCGCGCTCGCTGATCTCGGTGTCATAGCCGTCCGGCAGCTCTATGATAAAGTCATGGGCATGCACGGCCTTTGCGGCGGCAATGATTTCTTCCTCCGTGGCATCGAGCTTTCCATACGCAATGTTGTCGCGGATCGTGCCGGAGAAGAGAAAGTTGTCCTGTGTCATCACGCCCATCTGGGCACGCAGGCTGTTGATGGAGACATCCGTCAGGCTGTGGCCGTCGACGCGGACCGTTCCCGAAGTAATATTGTAGAAACGGCTGATCAGATTGACAATGGTCGTCTTTCCAGCGCCGGTCGGGCCGACGAGTGCGATCGTCTCACCGGGAGCCGCTGTAAAGCTGACATCTTTTAAAACCAGCGTGTCCGGATCATCGGAGTAGGCAAAGCTGACGTGGTCGAACGTTACTTCTCCTTTGATCGGCGGCAGTTCTGTGACGCCAGGCTTGTCGGCAACCTCCGCCGGTGTGTCGAGGATCTCAAAGATTCGCTCCGCAGCGGAAAGGTTCGTGATCAGCTTGTTGTAAAAACCGGCCAGGTTCTGGATCGGATCCCAGAACATCGTCAGATACATCGCAAACGCCGTGAACGTACCGATCGGAACGGCATCCACGCCGAGCACGGAAATACCGATAAAATACAGAAGAAACGTTCCGATGCCCCAGGTTACCTCGATCACAGCGGAAAAACCATCCGCCAGGCGGACCGCATGGATAAAGGAGTTCTGATGCTCAAGAAGAAGCCGGTCAAACTCGCCCTGCGATTCCTGCTCTGCGGTAAAGCTCTTGATGATGCGGATACCGGAGAAGTCCTCGTGGATATACGCCGTAACATTGGAAGATTTTTTCCGGAACGTCTGCCATCTCTTGTGTGCGACGATCTGAATAAAATACATGCCGATAGCGATCAGCGGCAGCACGAGAATCGCACTTAAGGAGAGCCAGATGTTTTTGATCATCATGATCACCAGAATGGCGATGATCGTGAGAATGTTCGGAATCAGCTTTGTGACACCGTCGTTCAGCACATCCTTTAACGAGTTGACATCGCCGATGATGCGCGCCAGAATCTTTCCGGCCGGGCGGGTATCGAAAAAGCTGAAGCTTAAGGTCTGGATATGCGTGTAGAGCTCGTCACGGATTTCCAGAAGAATGTTGTTGGTAATGCGCGCCATCAGAAGCATCCGCAGGCGGACACCGGCCGCGTAAACCAGGTTGATTACAACCATGAATACGCAGAGGGCAACAAGCCCGCGCCAGTCTTTCTGCGCAATATTGACGTCGATGGCGTACTCCAGGAGCAGCGGGTTCACAGTGGAAATCGCGATGGTAACGGCGAGAACCACGAGAACGACGGCAACCTGGCGTTTATAATTTTTTAAGTAGGAGAAGAGGCGGCGGATGGTCGCGCTCTTTAAGACCTCTTTCTGCTCTTCATCTACTTTACTGGAATTGATAGCCATAATCGTATTGTTCCTCTCTTAACGGGTAAGTAAATACAGAAGTTGTCGGGTAACAAATTAAATTGAATTAAGCATTGGCAGGAAGTGCCTGCTCGAGGGCTGCCTTTGCTTTATGGTAATCACCGTACTGAGCCTCCCAGGTGGAGTAGTACAGGCCTTTCTGTGCCATCAGACTCTCATGCGTGCCGCGCTCGGCGATGCGTCCGTGATCGAGATACAGGATCTCATCGGCACTCTGCACCGAAGAAATGCGGTGGGCAATGATGATCTTGGAAACATCTTTTTTCTCGGCGAGATGGTTCTGGATTTCGTATTCGGTCTCCATATCGAGCGCCGAGGTGGAATCATCCAGTACGAGGATCGGAGCCTGTTTTGCCAGGGCGCGTGCGATGGAAAGACGCTGCTTCTGACCGCCGGAAAGTCCCATGCCGCGCTCGCCGATGACCGTTTCGTACTGATCCGAAAGATGGTCGACGAACTCGGAAGCACATGCAGCGGAGACAGCGTTATGTACCTCCTCGGATTTCATCGTGCTGCGGCTGCCGAGGCGGACATTCTCAGAAATGGTATCTGAGAACAGGAAGACGTCCTGCATGACGACGGAAGAAGTATCGCGCACGGTGCGCAGCGGCAGGGTGCGGATATCGTGGCCGTCGAGACAGATGGAACCGTCGGTGACATCGTAAAAACGCTCGAGCAGATTGACGATGGTTGTTTTTCCGGAACCCGTCATACCCATGATGCCGAGTGTGTGGCCCTGCTTTAAGGTAAAGTCGATATCCTGCAGAATCGGTGTGTCATGCAGGGAGAAATCGACGTGATGGAATTCCAGGTCACCCGGAAGTTTTGAAAGCTCCACCGGATTTTCCGGTTCTGCGATCTGCGGCTCCTCTGCGAGAATTTTGTTCAGCTTCTTGTTGGAAGCAATCGCAGAAGCGAAGCAGTTGCCGAGCCAGCCGACGTTTTCGATCGGCCAGGTGATCTTGGAGGTGTACTCCATAAAGGCCGTTAAAACACCGAGCGTAATGCGTCCGTGGATGACACCGTAGCCGCCCGCGAGAAGGACGAGCACGCGCATCAGCTTCGTAAGAAACGAGATGGCGGGATCGTATTTCATCAGGACGCGCGCCTGATCCATGTTGAGATCGCAGTATTTCTGATTGTGTTTCCGGAATTTTTTGATCTCATACGGTTCCCGTGCAAAGGATTTGACGGTGCGGACACCGGCGAGATTTTCCTGTGCAACGGTATTCATGACGGCGTTTTCCTCGCTGATCGCATCGTAGACACGGTCGAGTTCTTTTTCGAGGCGGATTGCGATGCCTGCGACGAAAGGAAGGATCGCCACGGAGACGAGTGTCAGCGGCAGATCCAGTTTGACCATACTGACCATTGCCATCATGATACAGATCAGGCCTTCTAAGATCAGCATGCCGGCAAAGCCGAGGATATCCCAGATCCGGTCGACGTCATCGCGCACGCGGGCGAGGAGTTCGCCGGTATTGTTTTTGTCAAAGTATTCCACCGAAAGCCGCTGGACGTGGCGGAACAGGTTGCCCCTCATCTGGCTGGCGACGCGGACGCTGCTGACATCGAATAAAAATTCTTTGATGTACTGAAACAGGGCTTTTGCGGCACCGATCAGAAGAAAGGCGGCAAGGTATTTCCAGAGCAGTTCCATTTTGTGACCGACCAGCACGTCATCCACGATGTGCAGCGTGACAAGCGGCGCGAGCATATCGAGAAAGACACTTAAGGCCATGGAACCAAAAGCGAAAACGTAGTAGTACCAGTTCTGGAGCAGGTACTTACCGATTGGATTTTTCTTCATGAATGTTAAAACCTCCTCATTGATGTCGTTTGGGTGTCTGGCAGAACATAGGCTTTCAAAAGCTCCGTAAGTGTGGGAACGGAACAACGGGAAACGAAAGCGAAGGCTGCGTTTGTATATAAAAGAAGGGAATCGATGCGGTAAGAAGACCGCGGAATCTGCCTGCCGGAAACGGAGCGAAGCCGGAAAGAACGGTTTCGTACTGTTTATAGCAATAAAAAAAGCCGCAGTATCAACGTACCGCGCCTTCTGTGCGAAATAGCAGGCATAAAGAATGCATAGAGATTTGTTATGCAGAGTTAATGCTTACAAAGAATTTCGAAAGAAGGGCAGCCACCTGGTTTGATCGCCATACGAAGTTTATTCTGTTTTACGCTGGATGCATAAATAAGATTGATCATAAGTGGTGTTCTCCTTTCATGATTTTTTCTGCCGCATCTGATCGAACACGACAGCTTATGGTTCTAAGCTACTCCTGTTTTCCGGATTTGTCAATTGTTATTTTCAAAAATTAAAAAATAAAAGCTGCAAAAGGTATGAAAATTGCGAATTTGGGTAGCTGTTTTGGGGAATATGCGATATAATAAACGAGAGTATGAGCGGAAAAATCACAAGCTAACATGTGAAACGAGGGGACAAAAAGATGGAAAAAATAATTGCAGGCCTGGTGCAGATGGATTCCGGGCCGGATATGAATGAAAATATGCGTATGGCCGAGCAGTATGTGCGGGAGGCGGCGGAACAAGGAGCGAAGCTGATTCTTTTCCCGGAGACCGCAGAATACACGGGAGCAGACATGCCGGGCCACGCAAGTGCAGTGCCGGGCTACGTAAGCCGCCGGTTTTCCAGCCTTGCCAAACGGTACGGTGTCTATCTGCACTGCGGCAGCATGACGGTACGGCGCCATCCGGGGCGTCCGTCCAACACGTCGTTTCTGTTCGGACCAGATGGAGAAACGATTGCAGAATACAGCAAAATACATATGTTTGACGTAAATATTCCGGGCAGTGTCTCCTACGAAGAATCACGCGAGATCTGCCCGGGAAATGAAATTGTTCTTGCGGACACGGCGCTTGGCCTGTTCGGCATGAGCATCTGCTACGATATCCGCTTTCCGGAACAGTACCGGCTGATGGCATCCTCCGGAGCAGATGCATTTCTGATAGCGGCGGATTTTACGAAAGCAACGGGAGAGCGCCACTGGGAAGCACTGCTGCGCACGCGCGCCATTGAAAACGGATGCTACGTGCTCGCCGCCAACCAGTGCGGCCAGAAAGCGCGGTTTGAGGCGTACGGCCATTCCATGATCATTGCGCCGGACGGCGAAATTCTTGCGGAGGCAGATGATACCCCGCAGGTACTCATCGCAGAGCTGGATCCGGAAGTGCTGGAGCGGACAAGAAATGAAATCCCGTCTCTGGAAAACAGGAGAGATGATCTTTACCGTGTAAGCTCGGGAAACGTACGGATTTATGAAGAATAAAAATGCAGGGAGGAAATAAGAAGATGGATCAGTTTATACAGTATACCCCGACGGAAGTCGTGTTCGGAAAAGAGACCGAAAACCAGGCAGGCGCTGAGGTAAAGAAATGGGGCGGCACAAAGGTGCTCGTCGTTTACGGAGGCGGAAGTGCAAAACGGAGCGGTCTTCTGGACCGAGTGGAAGCATCTCTTGCAAAAGAGGGCCTTGCCTTTGAAGAGCTTGGCGGCGTAAAACCAAACCCGAGACTTGCCCTTGCCGAGGAGGGTGTGAAAAAAGCAGTGGAAATGCAGGCAGACTTTATTCTTGCCGTCGGCGGCGGAAGCTCGATTGACACCGCAAAAGCCGTTGCGCATGGAGCTGCAAATCCGGAGGAGGCACTCTGGGATATCTGGACGAAAAAAGTACCGCTGACAAAATCTCTCCTGGTAGGAGCGGTTCTGACGATACCGGCAGCCGGAAGCGAGATGAGTGATTCCGCCGTTCTGACAAACGAGGCAATCGGCAAAAAGGCCGGCATCAACACGCCGTTCAACCGCTGCAAATTTGCCATCATGAATCCAGAGCTGGCAGCAACCCTGCCGAAATACCAGATTGCCTGCGGAGTAACCGACATCATGATGCACACGATGGAGCGCTATTTCATTCCGGAGAGCCAGTGCGAGATGACGGACGAGATCGCAGAGGGACTCCTCCGTACCGTAATCAAAAACGGACCGAAGGTTCTGGAAAACCCATCCGATTACAATGCGATGGCGGAAATCATGTGGTGCGGAAGCCTGTCACACAATGGACTGACGGAGTGCGGACGCGGCAAAGATTTTTCGGTACATAAATTTGGCCATGCGTTAAGTGCAAAATACGATGTAGCACACGGCGCATCCCTGGCGGCAGTCTGGGGTGCCTGGGCGAAATACCAGTACGATGAGGAGACGGTTCTCTGGCGGTTTGCACGGTTTGCTGAAAAGGTATGGGGTATCACAGAAGGAAGCGATCACAAACGGGCAACGGAAGGCATTGAGCGCACAGTAGCGTTCTTCCATTCGCTCGGCATGCCGACCTCCCTGCATGAGCTTGATATCCCGAACCCGTCGGATGAGGATCTGCGTGCCCTTTCCATGGATGCAACACAGCAGGACACTGTAAAACTGTCCCGCATCCGCAAGCTGGGCGCACAGGAAGTATATGAGATTTACCAGATGGCGCGATAAAAGGAGGAAAACCAGATGGCAAAAAAGAAAATCGCAGCACTGCTGATCGCAGCGGCCGTTGCGGCAGGAGGCTGGGCGCTTCCGGCAAGGGTAAGCGCAGCAGAAAATGACGGCACGGCCGTAACCTGGCAGCAGGATGAGACGGAAAGTTCCGAGCAGAATTCGGATGAGGAAGCGGCAGTGCAGGAGCAGAGCGGTACTTCGGAAAACGAGACGCCGGCTGTTACGATTCCAGGTGAGGACAACGAACAGGAGCCGGAAGAGAAACTTCCTGCCGGCTGGGTGAAACAGGAGGACGGAAGCTGGAAATACAGAAAAGAGGACGGCACGATGGCCGCCAGCGAGTGGATCACCCATCTGAACCGGAGATATTATCTGAATGCAGACGAAATCATGTGCACGGGTCTTTCGATGGTCAACGGAAAGCTCTATTATTTTGAGAGCTGGGGCGGAGCCGGATTCCAGGGCTGGAAAAAAGTCGGCGGAACATGGTACTATCTGAATGAGGACGGAAGCCTCAGAACGAATCAGTGGTTTGTGCATGATAAAAGAACGTACCATGTAGACGCAGACGGTGTGATGAGTACCGGCTGGCAGACGATTGACGGCGTTGATTATTACTTTGAAAGCTGGGGTGGCATGCGCGTGAACGCCTGGGCGGCCAAGGGCAGTGACTGGTATTACATGGACAGCAACGGAACCCCAAAAGGGGAAGGCTGGCTGCTGTATGACAAGAACTGGTATTATCTGAGGCAGGACGGCAAAATGATGCACAGTGAATGGCTGTGGTATGATAATAACTGGTATTACCTGCAGAGCTGGGGCGGCATGTATAAGAGCCAGTGGGTAACGATCAAAGGCGCAACGTATTACTTCAGGAGCTGGGGCGGTATTTACAAGAACGGCTGGCAGGAAGTGGACGGAAAAACGTATTACTTCCGAAGCTGGGGAGGCATCTATAAGGATACCTACATCGACGGCTATTACGTTGATAAAAACGGTGTCCGCCGGAACAGCAAAAATATCTGCGTGGCAATCGACGCAGGACACCAGAGAAGAGGAAACAGCGAGAAAGAGCCGATCGGACCGGGATCATCGACCTATAAGGCGAAGGTTGCTTCCGGAACATGCGGTGTGGCAACCGGCATCAATGAGTATGAGCTGAACCTTGCGGTATCCTTAAAGGTACGCGATATCCTTGAGGAGCGCGGCTACGATGTTTACATGATCCGCGAGACGCACGACGTCAATATCAGCAACTCCGAGCGTGCAAAGCTTGCCGCGCAGAACGGAGCAGACATTCTCGTGCGTGTACACGCGAACGGCGATTCGAACCAGTCGGTTTACGGAGCACTCACGATGGCACCGAGCAGCAGAAATACGTATCTTTCCGGTGATGTGATCAGCAAGAGCCAGAAGCTCTCCCAGAAGATGATCGCAGCATTCTGCAAAGACACCGGTGCGAAGAACCGCGATGTGATTTACACCGATTCCATGAGCGGCATCAACTGGAGTACCATTCCGGTCACGATCATTGAGCTTGGCTTCATGAGCAATCCTTCCGAGGACCGTTTGATGGCAACCGAGGATTACCGAAACAAGATGGCACAGGGAATTGCGGACGGAATCGACGCATATTACGAATAAACAAAGGGACCTGCCTGAAATGGGCGGGTCCTTTTTGCATGCAAAAAAAGAAAGCGGAGCGAGTCCGCTTTCTTTTGGGAATCCATAGGATCAGATCTTATTTGTTGTTGTTTTTCTCCAGCTCCTGCATTTTCATCGCACGAACCTTCAGCGGCAGACCGAACAGTGTGATGAATCCGTCTGCATCGTGGTGATCGTAGAGATCGCCGGTGGTGAAGGAAGCAAGAGACTCATTGTACAGGCTGTACGGAGAAGACTCGCCGGCTTTGATGATGTTGCCTTTGAACAGTTTGAATTTTACTTCGCCTGTTACGTATTTCTGGGTTACATCAACGAATGCCTGGATTGCTTCGCGCAGAGGAGTGTACCATTTTCCTTCGTAAACAACCTCAGCAAGCAGGTTTCCGAGATCTTTCTTTGTTTTCAGGGTCTCACGGTCGAGAATCAGCTCCTCTAACTGCTCATGTGCAGCCATCAGGATGGTTCCGCCAGGAGTCTCATAAACACCGCGGGATTTCATGCCGACAACACGGTTCTCAACGATATCAACAATACCGATGCCGTGTTTTCCGCCCAGCTTGTTCAGCTCGGTGATGATTTCAGAAACTTTCATTTCTTTTCCGTTTAAGGTCTTCGGAACGCCGGCCTCAAAGGTCATGGTTACGTACTCGCCTTCGTCCGGAGCTTTTTCCGGAGGAGTGGTCAGTACGAGAAGATCGTCGTAGTTCGGCTCGTTGGACGGATCCTCAAGCTCAAGTCCCTCATGGCTGATGTGCCACAGGTTACGGTCACGGCTGTAGCTGTGGTTTGCATCAAACGGAAGGTCGATGCCGTGTGCTTTACAGTAAGCCAGCTCGTCTTCACGGGACTGCATGGTCCATACATCGGTCATTCTCCAAGGAGCGATTACTTTGATATCCGGAGCAAGGGCTTTGATGCCGAGCTCGAAACGGATCTGGTCATTTCCTTTACCGGTAGCGCCGTGGCAGATGGCAACAGCACCTTCTTTTCTTGCGATCTCAACGAGTTTCTTTGCGATAACCGGACGTGCCATGGAAGTACCGAGCAGGTATTTGTTCTCATAAACAGCGCCTGCTTTTACGCACGGCATGATGAAGTCTTCACTGAACTCGTCGATAACGTTTTCGATATATAATTTGGAAGCGCCGGAAAGTTTTGCTCTCTCATCGAGGCCAACCAGCT
>ERZ780190.2163-NODE-2163-length-15526-cov-135.406373_pt1 | contig 15526 bp, 16 predicted proteins | sample MGYA00510980_ERZ780190 | MGnify/ENA primary metagenome ERZ780190 (study PRJEB29588, sample SAMEA1972188) | human gut metagenome | biome: human gut; feature: human-associated habitat; material: faeces | place: Denmark | collected 2008/2010 ... | reverse complement strand
TATATAGATTTTATCTGTTTTTATTTTCCCTTCGTTTCAATACATTGGCTAATGGGCTACGATATATTGCCAGCAGATTCTGCTGGGAATGCTGACCATTTTCGGTCCAATACAATGGGCATTCTCTCTCCTGCCGAAGTGGGAAGGTGCCTGGGCCAAATGGCTGACCAGATATCTGACCGTACACTTCTACGGAGCAATGCTGTACTTCGTGGGTTTCTACGTTCTGTTGCTGTTTGACATTGTACTGTGTATCCAGGTGGAGAACCTGACGGCGATAACCGCAAGCGAACAGACTATGGCAGCTTACCTGCAGAACTCGTTCTTCTCTGCCGGTTATCTGATGGCGGCAAGTATCGTGGCGCTCAAGTGCCTTAACCTGGTACCCGACCTCGCGGCATGGATGATTCCGGAAGGCGATACGGCATTCTCTACCCGAAACTTCGGAGAAGGGGTTGCCCAACAGGCCAAGATGACGGCAACGGGAGCCGTAGGAGGAATAATGAGATAAAACAATATATCAACAGAAGGTATGAAAGGCAAAGAGAAAATTGACAAATGGCTGGAAGATGAAGCATTCATGAGCTTTGCGCAAAAGCGTACTACCGAAATAGCCAGGTATATATTGAACAATTATCCGTATGATCTGAAATATGAGGAACTGGATGAATGCTTCGGGCGTGACGACCGATATGTCGTACCGGTAGTAGATTATCTGGTATACAGACTGCACCGTGCCAAACTGAAAAAAAACTCCAAGAAACGCAGAGAAGGAATTTGGTGGGTATTTGTACAAGTTATCCTCCTTGGGCATGACGTCAAATATTTCGCTAAAGAATTTGAACGGCTGTTGCCGGAACTGCGCTTAACCCTCATACCAATGCTTCATGCAGAATATATGAGGACATTGAACAACTAAATAAAAAAATTATGGTAATAAAGAACTTAGAAAACAAAATAAAACTGGTAGGTATAATCTGTACCGCTTTCCTCATAGGATGTATCATCATCAGTGTGTCGAGTATCTGGACAGCCCGTACCATGGTTACTGACGCCCAGAAAAAAGTGTATGTACTGGACGGAAACGTACCCATACTTGTAAACCGCACGACCATGGACGAAACGCTGGACGTAGAAGCCAGAAGCCATGTGGAAATGTTCCACCATTATTTCTTCACACTGGCACCAGATGACAAATACATCCGATACACGATGGAAAAAGCCATGTATCTGGTAGATGAAACAGGACTTGCGCAGTACAATACACTAAAGGAAAAAGGGTTCTATTCCAATATTCTGGGTACAAGTGCCGTATTTTCCATTTTCTGTGACAGCATAGCCTTTGACAAGGAGAAAATGGAGTTCACCTACTATGGCAGACAACGTATTGAACGCCGCAGCAGCATTCTGATGCGTGAACTGGTAACGGCAGGCCAATTGAAAAGAGTGCCGAGAACCGACAACAACCCCCACGGATTGCTCATCACCAACTGGCGCACGCTGCTTAACAAAGACATAGAACAGAAAACCAAAATAAACTATTAAAGAACAGGCCTATGAACATCAAAGGATTCAGACGGATGCTGTTCGGCGAGAAAATGCCGGACAAGAATGATCCGCAATACAAGGAACGCTATGAGCGTGACGTTGAAGCCGGACGCAAATTTGCCAAGGCAACCAGAATAGACAAGGCGGCTGCAAAAGTACAGGGATTTGCCAATATGCACCGGAATTTGTTTCTGTTCATCGTTTTTGCTTTTGTCTTAGGTGGACTGGTATGGAACATTTACCGCATTTCTGTAGTGTACCGTCATCAGCCAGTGCAACGAACAGCAACTGAAATGCAAGATTCCGTACTCAAAGAACGGCGAAAAGTTTTTTATCCATCATCTGAACAGAACAGCAGCAAAGCAGAAGACAAAAGCCCATAAAAGCTAAACCAAGTAAAAAGCAAGCACAACATGACACGTATGAATACAAGATTTGAAAGGACAGAAAAGGCTTCAGATGAATGGTATACTCCTAAAGAGGTACTGGAAGCACTGGGAAAATTCGACCTTGACCCCTGTGCACCGATCGCTCCACTATGGCCGACAGCTACAGTCATGTATGACAAACGTATTGACGGATTGTCTCAAAAATGGGAAGGCCGCGTATGGCTCAATCCTCCTTACTCACGCCCGCTTATAGAGCAGTTTGTTCGTAGGCTGGCAGAACATGGCAACGGTATCGCATTGCTATATAACCGATGTGATTCCAAGATGTTCCAGGATATCATCTTCGAGAAAGCAATAGCCATGAAGTTTCTACGCCATCGCATCAGATTCTATCGTCCGGACGGTACACGCGGTGATTCGCCCGGATGTGGAAGTATACTTATCGCCTTTGGGAAAGACAATGCTGAAATATTAAAGACGTGTGCCCTAGAAGGGAAATATGTACAAATCAATTAACGAGAGCAATGGATATAAAAGAAAAAATCAAGCAAATCAACTGGAGGCAGCCCAAATTTATGTTACCGGCAATCCTCTACATTCCGCTGATGGGCGGATCGTACTTTATCTTCGACCTGTTCCATGCAGAAAAAGCAGAGATTCCGGATAAAACGCTGCAAACGACGGAATTTCTGAATCCAGAACTTCCGGATGCCCAAATCAAAGACGGAGACGGAATCGGAAGCAAATATGAGAACATGGCAAAGTCATGGGGTAAAATACAAGACTATTCCGCAGTAGATAATATCGACCGTGATGAACCGGATGAAAACAAACAAGCTTATGAATCGCAATACACACAAAATGACATTGCCCTGCTCGACCAGCAGGAGCAAGACAAGGCTATGGCCGCACAAGAGACCGATACCAAAGAGAGAGAAAAAGAAGCCCTTGCAGAACTGGAGAAGGCCTTGGCAGAAGCGAGGTTAAAAGGACAGAAAGCTATAGAGCCTATTGCTGGAGACTCTGACGCCACAGCCATACCCAGGGACACAATACATTCTGCGGGAAGAATTGAAGAAGACAGCCGTTCGGTGAAAGCCCCTGCAGAAACTGAAAAAGCCAGTGAAGTGGTGAAGAAAGTAAAGACAACCTCCGATTACTTCAACACACTGTCTAAAAACTCCCGCGAGCCAAAACTCATACAGGCCATCATTGATGAAAATATCAAGGCCGTTGACGGTTCACGTGTACGTCTAAGACTGCTTGATGACGTGGAAATTGACGACCATGTAGTCAAACGCGGTTCTTATCTGTATGCAACCATGAACGGATTCTCTTCGGGACGGGTAAAAGGCAGCATCAACAGTATACTGGTAGATGATGAACTGGTGAAAGTAAATCTATCACTGTATGACACGGATGGACTGGAAGGTCTATATGTACCCAACAGCCAGTTTCGGGAAACGAGCAAAGATGTTGCAAGCGGTGCCGTAACAGGCAACATCAGCATGAACACTACGAGTTCCGGGAACAGTCTGACCCAATGGGGAATGCAAGCAATGCAGAATGCCTACCAGAAAACAAGCAACGCTATCGGCAAGGCCATCAAGAAAAACAAGGTGAAGCTGAAATACGGAACATTTGTCTATCTGGTAAACGGTAATAACAAACAATAAAAGATTATGATAGAAACAGATCACATATATCATATGGACTGCCTGAAAGGAATGAACCAGATGGCAGACAACAGTGTAGATGCCATCATTGCCGATCTGCCGTATGGCGTACTGAACAACAGAAACCGCTCAGCAGTATGGGACAAACAACTCCCTTTAGACTTGCTGTGGGAACAATACCTTCGTATTACCAAGCCGGAGAGTCCAATCATTCTGTTTTCACAAGGCATGTTTACAGCAAAACTTATGCTTTCACAGCCACAAATGTGGAGGTATAACCTTGTATGGCATAAGGACAGGGTAACAGGACACTTGAACGCCAACCGGATGCCGCTGCGCCAGCATGAGGATATTATAATCTTCTACAGGCACCAACCAGTTTATCATCCGCAGATGAAGCCCAGCCTGCCGGAACAAAGAAACCACAGCCGCCAGAAAACAGAAGGATTTACCAACCGTTGCTATGGCAAGACAGAACTGTCTCCAATACGTATGGCTGATGACAAATATCCCACTTCGGTAATCGCCATACCCAAAGAACACCGCAAGGGCGCATTCTATCATCCAACGCAAAAGCCGGTAGCCTTGCTGGAATATCTGATACGAACCTATACGGACGAAAAAGACATAGTTCTAGACAATTGCATAGGCTCGGGCACAACTGCAGTAGCCGCAATCCGGACAGGACGACATTATATAGGCTTTGAAACCGAAAAGAGCTATTATGAGATAGCTCAAAAACGTGTTGACGAAGAGCTACAGCAACATAATACTGAAATACAGGCAACAAAAGAACAATAAAAGGACAAAACGAAATGTATATGAACTTGAAAAGAACAATAATGGTATTATTCCTCACAACGGGGCTGTTTGCCGGACGTGAGGTGCTGGCACAGCGTACCTATGAAGAAATGGAACATCTGACAGTAAACGAACAGGTTACAACCGTGATTACAGCATCCGAACCCATACGTTTTGTAGATATCTCTACTGAAAAAATTGTTGGGGATCAGCCCATAGACAACATTATCCGTCTAAAGCCAAAAGAAGCCGGGCATGAAGACGGTGACATACTTGCTATTGTGACCATCGTAACAGAACGCTACCGTACGCAATATGCCTTACTCTATACAACCCGAATGCGGGAAGCTGTTACGGACAAAGAAGTGCTTTTACAAGAACGTGAAGCCTTCAACAATCCATCAGTTTCGATGCCACTTGCCGATATGGCCCGATTTGCCAGACGCATCTGGAATTCACCGGCCAAAATCAGGAACGTAGCAAGCAAAGAGCATCGAATGGTCATGCGCCTGAATAACATCTATTCAGTAGGTGATTATTTTTTCATAGACTTCTCTATTGAAAACAAGACCAACATCCGCTTTGACATTGACGAAATACGTATCAAACTTGCCGACAAGAAAGTGACAAAAGCCACTAATTCGCAGGTAATCGAACTGGCACCGGCTCTTGTACTGGAACCAAGCAAGACATTCAGACACGGCTACCGTAATGTGATTGCCATAAAGAAACTGACATTCCCTAATGACAAAGTATTGACCATTGAAATGACAGAGAAGCAGATAAGCGGACGAAACATCAGCCTGAATATAGATTATGAAGATGTTCTTTCGGCCGATTCGTTTAATTCTAATCTTTTGGAGGAGGAATAAGCATGAAAAAGATTATTTGTTTTTCCCTCTTGTGTATGCTACTCAGTATAAATGTATCAGCACAACGTAACAGCGGCCGTCTTTTGCTTGGTACAGGATTATTATACAAGAACGGTATGGAAGCTACACTTGCCTACGAACATGAGGTAAACTATAGGCACACATGGGAGTTTTTCGCCAACGGCTATCTGCAATGGACGGACTGCGGAACCTGCGGACATGTCTGTCCGGAAAGTTTCTGGAGGAATTATCGCACCTGGGGAATCGGAGTCGCATACAAGCCCTGCGTAATCAGAGGACGTAACCACTACGGAAGTCTTCGCATTGGAGGTTCAGGAGGAAGTGACACACATAAATTTGTAGCAGGGATACATCTGGGCTATGAGCATAACTATGTGCTACGCTCCGGCTGTACTTTCTACTGGCAAGTAAAAAATGATGTGATAATCAAGGGAGCTGACCTGTTTCGTACAGGTATAGCACTGGGTATAAAACTACCGATAAAATAAGGGAAAAAATGAAAGGAAAGACAATAACAAGAATCTGCCGGTTATTGCCGGCAATGCTGATTGCCGCAATGCTGACAGCTTGCGATGCACACATCGAGGAAACAGACATGACTGTACGTCCAGGGCATATCCTTTGTGAAGACGGTTCGACTGTACCTTATGAAATGTATGACACGACAAGAGAAAAAGCTATCGCTGTAGTATTTGACACAGGCACCCATGACGGTCACAAGGGAATCGGGTATGCCGTCTATCTCTGGGAATTTAAGGAACAGGCGTTTGCAGACAGTCTGGGTGTCGGACAAGGAACATCTGCCAATACAGATGCCTATGACGGTAATGCCAATACATTTGCCATCTACGATACAAAGGAGACTGCCTCTCCCATGGCAGAATCCGTGCTTGACATGTGGAGATACGGCCAGAGTGCCTTTATCCCTTCAGTAGCAGAGATGCGCTTGCTGTACACTGCCCGCCAGACTATAAATCCCGTAATAGAACTATGCGGTGGAGATCCGCTTCCGGAAATCTCCGACGACTGCTGGTATTGGACTTCGACAGAAGTGGATGGACAGCAGACAGCCAAAGCCTGGCTTTATTCATTAGGCAGCGGGGCAATGCAGGAAACACCAAAGACACAAGCTCACCGTATAAGACCTATTATCTCTCTGAACAAATAAAGATAGAGAACAACTCAAAAACGGTTAACATCATACACAAACACACTCGATAAAGAATATGGAAGAAAGTAAAGAGTTGCAGGGATTCTACAGAATATTCCGGGCTGTAATCTACATATCCGTGCTAATGGAATTCTTTGAATATGCACTGGATCCAGCCCTGCTTGACAGTTGGAGCGGAATATTGTGTGACATACACGGACGCATCAAGCGCTGGATGATATATAATGACGGACACCTGGTGTACAGCAAGGTGGCAACTTTCATGCTCATCTGTATTACTTGTATTGGTACACGTAACAAGAAACAGCTGGAATTTGATGCCCGGCGAATGGTGCTGTACCCGCTCGTGGGCGGCGTGGGATTGATTGTACTGTCTGTATGGTTATATAACTATACGATTGATATACGTCTGTACAAACTATCACTTAATATCTGGTTCTATATGGCTGCCTCACTGACAGGCGTTATACTGATCCATATCGCACTGGACAACATTTCGAAGTTCCTTAAAGACGGACTGATGAAAGACAGGTTCAATTTTGAGAATGAAAGCTTCGAACAAAGCGAGGAAATACAAGAAAACAAATACAGTGTGAATATTCCCATGCGATACTATTACAAAGGTAAATTCCGTAAGGGTTGGGTAAGTATAAGCAACCCCTTTCGTGGGACATGGGTGGTAGGTACACCGGGTAGCGGTAAGACATTTTCAATCATCGAACCATTTATCAGACAGCACTCTGCCAAGGGGTTCGCTATGGTTGTGTACGATTATAAGTTCCCTACCTTGGCGACAAAACTATATTATCATTACAAGAAGAACCAGAAACTGGGCAAACTGCCACAAGGCTGTAAGTTCAACATCATCAACTTTGTGGATGTAGAATACAGCCGTCGTGTGAACCCTATACAAGCAAAATATATCAACAACCTGGCCGCAGCAAGTGAAACAGCTGAGACATTGCTTGAATCATTGCAGAAAGGGAAAAAAGAAGGTGGTGGCGGAAGCGACCAGTTCTTCCAGACTTCTGCTGTAAACTTCCTGGCAGCCTGTATCTACTTTTTTGTCAATTATGAGAGAGAACCCTATGACAAGGACGGTAACATGCTGTATGCCGAGAAACGTCAGGATCCGGAAACTAAATTCTGGAAACCTACGGGCGTGGTACGTGACAAGAAAGACGGGAATATTGTAGAACCAGCATACTGGTTGGGAAAATACTCGGACATGCCGCATATATTGTCGTTCCTGAACGAAAGCTACCAGACCATCTTTGAGGTGCTGGAAACAGACAATGAGGTGGCCCCACTACTCGGACCATTCCAAACAGCTTTCAAAAACAAGGCCATGGAGCAGCTGGAAGGTATGATCGGTACATTAAGAGTATATACATCCCGTCTGGCAACCAAAGAATCTTATTGGATTTTCCACAAGGACGGAGACGACTTCGACCTGAAGGTGAGTGACCCAAAGAACCCGAGCTACCTGCTCATCGCCAACGACCCTGAAATGGAGAGTATCATAGGTGCGCTGAATGCACTTATTCTCAACCGACTTGTGACCCGAGTGAATACCGGACAGGGTAAGAATATCCCGGTGAGCATCATCGTGGATGAGCTACCGACGCTATATTTTCATAAAATAGACCGACTGATAGGAACAGCACGAAGCAACAAGGTAAGTGTGACGCTGGGATTCCAGGAACTGCCGCAGCTTGAAGCCGATTACGGCAAGGTAGGTATGCAGAAAATCATCACCACTGTGGGTAACGTGGTAAGTGGTTCTGCCCGCTCGAAAGAGACACTGGAATGGTTGTCGAATGACATCTTCGGAAAAGTGGTTCAGCTGAAAAAAGGCGTAACCATAGACCGTGACAAAACAAGTATCAACCTGAACGAGAACATGGACAGCTTGGTACCTGCATCAAAGATATCCGACATGCCTACCGGATGGATCTGTGGACAGACAGCCCGTGACTTCGTGAAAACCAAGGTCGGCAACGGCGGAACAATGAACATTCAGGAATCGGAAGAATTCAAAACCACAAAGTTCTTTTGTAAAACGGACTTCGATATGGCAGAAATAAAGAAAGAAGAAGATGCATACGTGCCACTGCCAAAATTCTATACATTCAATTCAAGGGATGAAAGGGAACGCATTCTGTACAAAAACTTTGTACAGGTAGGACTGGATGTGAAGGAAATGATTAAAGATGTATTGAACAAACGAGGAGCCAAATGAAGTATAGAAAAATATTTGTCTTCATGCTGATGATAGCAGCTATGACGACAGCATATGGGCAGGAAAGGTACAGAGCAAAACCCGCATCCCCTCAACTGTCCATATACAGTCTTCCACCGCTGGAACGGGCAATCAGTTGTATAAAATTCTATGAGGGCTGGCATGGAGAAAAAAGGCACTGGCCCTATGTTGGATGGGGACATAAGGTTCTTCCTGGAGAGAGATTTACTAACGACATCACAAAAGTTCAGGGAGATTCTATTTTAAGAGCGGACATGATGAAGCTTTGCCGTTTATTCAGAAAATTTGGACGTGATTCAGTAATTTTAGCCTGCTTAGCTTACCAAGTGGGCGCTTTCCGCCTTTTAGGTAGTAAAAATCTACCCAAAAGTAAACTCATACAAAAATTGGAAGCAGGAGACAGAAACATATATAAGGAGTACACTTCTTTCCGCTGCTATAGAGGTAAGGTTGTACCAGGCATCGAGCGGAGAAGAAATGTGGAATATATACTGCTCCTTGAAGAGTAAAAGAATAAGGAGAATCTTTCGACGTATGTCGTCAGTTTCCCCTTACATATTTCAGACACACTCAATGAAACACTACCCAGCCTTTCTTCTACAAAAAGAATAACTACAGCTTCAAAAGTTATTAGGGAGTATTTTTATTTGTACCTTAGTTACAAAAAATATTATGAATTAACCTATTTAGAAGACGTTCGAATAGTATTTTAATACATCTAAAGAATCGGGGGCAATTTTCTATATGCAATACAACCTTTATCGGAATCTTTAATATTTATTAACTCAACAAATCCTTTTCTTAAAGAATTTATTGAGTTAATAAATACTAGTAAAAATGTGCTCAAAAATAGTTTCTCCATTACCATATGGAAATTCAACAAAGAAAACCACACTTAATAGAACTATAAATATGAATATAATAATAATACTTCCCCAATATATTAAACCGACAGGTATTGATCCAAGTATTTTTCTAACTTTATCCGAGCGCAGTTCTATATTCTTTAAATTCTTAATATTTTCTTTTACCATATTAGTTCCCTAACTCTAATTGATTACGAATTAATTCAAAATAAAAACCATTTTTCTTAATAAGTTCGCTGTGTATTCCTTTTTCTACAATCTCACCATTATTTAAAACTATTATTTTATCTGCATTCTTTACAGTACTCAAACGATGTGCTACTATTACTACAGTTCTACCTTGATAAAATTTACTCAGATTTTCGACAATTACACGTTCATTTTTAGCATCCAATGAATTAGTAGCTTCATCAAGGAATATATAATCAGGATTTTTATATACAGCCCTTGCTATTAGAATGCGCTGTTTCTGACCTTGACTTATACCAACTCCGTCACGCCCTATTTTTGTATCGTATTTTAATGGCAAAGACATAACATAATCATGAATACAGGCTATTTTTGCAGCCTGTTCCAAACGCACAATATCAATTTCATCATCATTTACTGCAATATTTCTTGCAATAGATTCAGAAAAAATTACTCCATCCTGCATTACCACTCCACATTGTTTACGCCACCATTTTTTATTAATTTTATTAATATTTATCCCTCCAATACGTATTTCTCCACTTAACACTGGATAATAACCTAACAGGAGTTTTATCAGCGTAGTCTTTCCGCTACCTGATGCTCCTACTATAGCAGTCACTTTCCCCTCCTGAATGTTGAACGATACACCATCAAGTGTTTTCTTCAAGGCATGTGGGTCATACTTAAAATCAATTCTATTTATATCGATTTCTCTTCCATAAACAAACCTCTTAATTTGATCAGCTTCGCTCTCTTCATTTTTTAATTGATGAATTTCATTGATACGTTCTAATGAAATTTTCACATCTTGTATTGAATAAATAAAATTCATAAATTGTTCAACGGGTGAATTTAATTGTCCTACTATATATTGAATCGCAAGCATAGTACCAAGAGTTATTTGCTCATCTATAACTGCTGTTGCAGACATTACAGTTATAAGAATATTTTTTAATTCATTAATAAAAATACTCCCTGCTTCTTGAGACTGTTGTATTTTTAATGATTTCATTTGAACTTTAAATAAATCAGCTTGAATATTTTCCCATTCCCAACGCCTGCGCTGTTCACAGTCCTGCAGCTTAATCTCTTGCATCGAAGTAATAAATTGGTATGTCTTACTCTGATTTATAGCTTGTTGTTCAAACAATTCATAATCAATTATTTTTCTTTTTCTCAAGAATCTAGCAATCCATAAGCCATAAAGAATACTTCCCAATAAAAAGATTGAAAAAATTAATTTATTGTAAATAGCAAGTACAATTCCAAAAACAATAAAACTTAGCATAGTAAACATTATGCCAAGCACCTGATTCGTGAGGAATGATTGAACTCTAGAATGGTCGTTCATACGTTGAAGCAAATCTCCCATTAATTTTGTATCAAAGAATGACATTGGTAGTTTCAGCAACTTAATAAAAAAATCACTAACAAGTGAAATATTTATTCTCATAGATATATGCAATAATAACCAACGACGTATAAAATCAGTTGCTGTACGTCCAACGACAATCATCAATTCTCCTATCAAAATAAGCCATATTAATCCAACATCTTTGTGTTTGATACCAAGATCAACAATGCCTTGCGTAAGAAATGGCATAATTAGTTGAAGAATACAACCGAGAAATAAGCCACACAACAATAGAAAAAAATATTTTCGATACTCTCTTATATATCCTAACAAAAAACTAAATGAACGCTTTTCTTTAACTTCTTCCGCTTTATTTTGATAAAACGTTGGCGTAGGTTTAAGAAATAATGCAATTCCTTTTTCTTCTCCACCAGATATAGTACTAATCCAATGTTCATTTAAATCTTTATGAGAATAAACAATAAGTCCTTTACCAGGATCTGCTATACAAAATTTTTCATTCTTTTTTATTTTATACAACACAACAAAATGATTTTGATTCCAATGCAAAATACAAGGAAGTTTTGCTTGCGACAACTGTTCAACTGTAACTCTACTACAAATAGTATCAAATCCTATTTTTTTTGAAGCTTCACTAATTCCAAGCAAGGAAACTCCTTCTGTAGTTGCAAAACAATACTGTGAGAGATATTCTATCGAATATGATTTTTTATAAAACTCACATATCATTTTTAAACATGCAATACCACATTGCATACTGTCATGCTGAATTTGTAGTGGGAATTTTGTCATTTTACTCTTTTGTTACATTCTGTTTAACTCCTCTGCTGCAGCATCAGTTCCTTTGTATTTTGAACGTGTTGCATTAAAACGATATCGTAGGTTTATTTGGATATTTTGAGTGTCATAATATTGCGAAGTGTGAAAACTACAAGCTGGTGATATTGCAGAATAGTTATCTTTATATGTTCGAAGAATATCATTGAACAATATATCTACAGTTAAATTTCTCCATTGTTTTACTACATATAAAGAAATGCGTCCTTTCTCTGAAAGTTTTAACCCCTCTTCACTGCAACCTTTTGTCTGATAGAGTGTATAAAAATATATATACCAATTGCGAGGAAGAATAAAAATATGATTAAAATTAAAAGTTATAAGTGGCTTATTCTGTTTATATATTCTATTATATTGTTCAAATTTATAATTACTCATTAGCAAATCAACAGTTAATTGTGGTTTCCAAAATCCGATTTTCTTTGAATATGAAGCTTCTGCCTGAAATAAATTTACTTTGGGGTAATTGTCATAACTACATAATAGAACTGTCTGTTCAACATCATAAAATTTATAAGTATAGTATAATGGATTCTTCATCAAAATATAATCAGCAGACACCATTAGCCCTTTATAAAGAATTGATAGTTGCATATCATGTATTGTTGATGGCTTTAGTAATGGATTTCCTCCTCTATATAGATTACGAGATATATATTGCAAATTTCCATCTAAAGCATTATACTGTGGTTTTTGTGATTTTATAGAATAGCTAATGTTAGCATCCACATTTCCTATAGGACGAGATACTGAAAGGCTTGGATAAACATCCTTATATATTTTACTTTGCTCATCAATATACTTATTGTTTTTATAATAATCGTATTTATACAATTCATAACGTAATCCAGCATCAAATTTCCATTTTTCCAATGATAACTGATAATTTGCATAAAGAGCCCATTTGTTTTCTTTGATCTTCTGACAATCAACTAATTGTATTCCACCTTCACTATTATAATCATTAGTTCGATGAATATAATTATATGTTGTTCCTGCTTCAAAAATACTATTACCTTTTTGATACCTGAATTTTAAATCGGAAGCAACCAGAGTATTCCCTAAACGATTATTAGTAGTAGCATTTTGTTCTCCATGCATTTCAGAGTTTCCATTAATAAATTGGAACTGTTTTTCTTTAGAAAAGTAAATATCATTATTAAAATTTATATCTACAGAGCCAATATGTCCAGAATAATATGCATTTACTCTATGAGCAGGGGAAGATATTCCGTTTTGTGACTTATAAAATTGATTATCAATCATTTCTATATTATTATCAATTATTGTGTTATCACTATTACCGTTAAGATCATTATAAACATATGAATAATAAGCACCTATACTTTGACGTTGCGTAAAGTAGTAATCAAAGCCAACTTTTCCTGTATACCGATTTCTATAAATATATTTTTTTTGAAAACTATTTAAGGTAAAAGGGCTGTTAGATATTATATCATAACTACTATTTTCTGTCTCATAATCATTTGCTTTTAAATAGTTAAAATATGCGAATACATCAAATTTATTTGAGCGATAATTTGTTTGAAAAGTTTCTCCAAATCTTGTACTATGAGCTAATTGAAAATATGATTTAAAATCTACACTAACCCCGTCACCTTTCTTTCGTACTGTCCGTATTTTTACTACTGCCTGTGATGATGCAGAATATGCTGCCCCAGGATTCCTGATAATCTCAACTGTAGAAATATCAGATGATTTAAGCCTTTCTAACTCAGTCATATCTGTCAAAATACGACCATTTAGGTAAACAAGAGGTTTGCCTTTTCCCAAAACATATAAGCCCTCGCTGTTGTATTGTAACCCTGGTATAAATTCTAACATTTTGCTAACATCTTCCAAATGACTCAATAATGTATTTTTTACTGACACTACCAACCTATTGCCTTTCATTTCATAACTTGGAGCAGTAACAGATACTTCAGATAGTATATTAGTTTGGGGTATTAATTGGATTTCTCCCAAGCTATCTTTTTGACATACAATATTAAGTGTTTCGTAACCAATATAAGATATCCTTAATCGGTACTCTCCATATTTTTTGTGAGATGTTTTAAAATGAAAATTACCAGAAGTAGAAGTTACTGTACCATCGATAAAAACTGAATCTTCAGTTAAAAGAACAATATTTGCGTAACTTATTGGCTGTTCTTTTTCATCTACAATTCTACCATTAATAGTTTGTGCAACTACATTTATAAAAGAAAATAGCAGAAAAATTACAGTTATATAATATTTCATACTTGCCTTGATTTATAATATTCGTATAATTGATCACATAGACCTTTCTCATCAAAAGAACATAGATTATAGTTGGTACCTATTTCTCTATTATCTATTCTACGTCTATTACATCCACCCTCACAAATAGGGAATAACTTACAATTTAAGCAATTGGAATCACCGTATTTATCAGAGCCTACTACATATTTTGCGATTAAATTATTATTTCTTATTCCGCCAGAAACATTACCAATACAAAAATCATCCATTCCTATATCATTCCAACATTTATACAAATTACCTTTTGGATCTATTATATAACTATGTTCAGCAGTCGCAGAGCATCTGCCAATCTGTAATTTAGGAATAATATTTCCTCCTTTAAAATGATACTTTTTCTGAAGCAGTAAATTAAACTCAGCTTTTTCTCGAGGAGTACAACAATCCACCTTACAGTTATCATTAGCTAAAACGAATGCTGGAGCTATATAAACGTTTTTGCCTTTCCAGTGAAGGGCGAGTTGATTATATAATTCTCCATATTCATTTTTATTGCCATTATGTATATTTGTTCGAACTACAATTTTACATGTTGGAATTATTTCAGCAAGCATATCTATGTTTTGCATAATTGTATCGTAAGTTGGTTCTCCTGATTTTAGGATTCTTGATTTATTATGTGTATCAGGATTACCATCAATAGTTATCTGGGCAAGATTTAAATTTCGTTCTTTAAAAAAACTGCATATTTCAGGTGTCAATAAGTACCCATTTGTCACTATAGCATGTTCAGTTATTTTTAACGACGTTTTTAATGCTATTTTCGAATAAAGGGATTTTATCGTTTTAAATCCTATTAATGGCTCTCCACCTTCCCAGCAAATTTCAAGTTTGTCACATACAGTTTCATACGATTTGATAAAACGAATTATATTATCTTCCACTTCTTCAGACATTATAGAAACAGGTAAATTAGCTTCATAACAATATGGACAAGCAAAATTGCAAGCTAACGTTGGTGCAACAACCAAAGATAAAGTTCTTCCACTAAAACTCTCAAACCGTTTTCTATACTCCATTTTAACACAAACGTCACGCGCTGAACGTTCGTCATCGGTATCTATAAAATTCTTGCTTTTAAGGAAATCAAATAAGTCCTTAGACAAACTAACGACATTTTCTTTTCCTGCAATAACTTTTAATATGTCTTTATAATCCTTGAGTTCAACTTATAAATGCAACTTTTTGGGTGCGGATAATAAGCAATAAAA